>Ga0193717_1000076_pt1 | contig 102692 bp, 108 predicted proteins | sample U2c2metaG_FD_145900 | JGI IMG/M metagenome (GOLD analysis project Ga0193717, IMG submission 145900) | Soil microbial communities from a riparian zone of the East river system, Colorado, United States - U2c2 | ecosystem: Environmental > Terrestrial > Soil > Riparian zone | place: USA: East... | reverse complement strand
TAAGTACCACATCTTTTGTAACCGCGAACGCCCCAATAACGCCATCGAAGCTAAAGCTGGCGTCCAATACCTCTAAGTACAAAAACGAGGCAAACCCGGCGAGCGCTGCTTTTTGAGCAGTTGTTTTAAGTGCTTTGCTTTTTTCAGCCATTTCACGTTGCTTCGTAAAAACTTCTGAAACACCGTGAATTAACGCATAAATCAAAATACCAGCAAACCCTGCTGTCAATGTTTCTTGCGGGTGGTGGTTGAACGGAAGAGCCGCCAGAATAATAAGTATTACCGAACTTACCGCAGCATGCAGCCATTTACGACCAACAACCTGCATAGGACGTTCGATTCGACCAAGCCAATGAATAGTACGGTCGTTATCGAAGAAGAAGTGAAGCGTAAGCATAAGAAGGAACATGCCGCCAAACGAGGCAATGCTTGGGTGCGCACCGTGCAACACCTCGGCGTATTTTTCAGGGTTGTTAAGCGCCAAGTTAATTACGTCACCCCATGGCAGACCCGCCGAAAGCATAACAATGACAATCGGAAAGATAACCCGCATACCAAATACCGCAATAAGAATACCGACAGTAATGAACATTTTTTGCCAGAACGGCGTCATGGTTGCCAGTACCCGGGCATTAATAATAGCATTGTCAAAGCTAAAGGTTATTTCAATGACCATCAGCATTAACGCGACAAATGCGGCCGCAGGGCCAAGATAGATGAATACTAAGATGAGTGTCGCGACCGTAATAAAACCAGAAACAAAAAATATACGAAGCGGTGAGGGTGGGTGGGAAGATGATGACATACTGGTACTCAGTATACAGTAAAATCCCCCGCTAAGTAGCAGGGGATTTTACTAAAACCGATGTAGTTTAGCGGTTTAGCAGCGCGCCAAGTAGTCCGCGGCGGCTTGCGTACCAGTAGTAACTGGCGGCAACAAGCGAACCAAGGCCAAGGCTGCCAAACAGTAGGTCAGTCGGACCGGTGTGTGGCAGTTCCGCTGGGGTAGCTGCACACTCGGGGCTGTTTTTAGGGTACTGTTCTTTGCCTGGTACCTCGCAAGGTGTACAACGAGCGTCACCAACAGGAACACCTGGTTTACATTCGTCTGGCGAAACAGTTACCTTGGCAACACATTTTATTTCATCAGTCGCTGTCTTTTCACTACCATTTACTTTTACAGCAACGGATAGTTTAGCAGTATACGAACCGTCTTTGGCATATGTATGTTTAACGTTATTTGGATTGGCGACCGTTTGAGTGGCACCATCACCAAAGTCAAAAGTGTAGTTTACGATCGTGGCGCCACCTTCGGCAGTTGCTTTACCGGTAAAGCTGTAGTCGGCACGGCTAATACGCGTGGCGGTCAGTGAATCACAGGTATAAACAGGTGTCGGCGGAGGGGTTTCAATGACCACTTGTACTTCACAACTCGCAGCGGTAACGGGTTGCGTATTCGCTCCAACCTTTACCATAACGGTCAGTTTAGCTTTGTAGGCACCTTCTTTTTCATAGGTGTGCTTGGCAGTAGTTTGCGTAGAGTCGGCTTTTTGGCCATCGCCGAAGTCATAGGTATATCCAACAATTGTTGCACCACCAGTGGCAGTAGCACTTGCGGCAAAGCTATATTCGGTACGTGAGATTTTTGTTGCCTGCAGGCTGTTACATTTGTATGCAGGCTTTGGTTTTGGCTTGCCAGAAACTGGGTTGCCGCATGAAGTAAGTACTGCTGCTTTAAATTCACCGTTTTGGTCAAAGTAAACATAGGCAACGATAGAATCGCGGGCAAACGAACGGCTAGGCGGCGTATCGTAAAATGTTTTACCGGCAATCGATTTTGTCGCACTGCCAGAGAAAATGTTTTTACGGCCGATGCTCATTGCATCGGTCGCAACAACTTCACCGCCAACGGTTATAGTACCGTCTTTGCGAACTTCACCCATTTTTGCCGCCGAGTCGGCATGGGTCATGTCGCTAGCGCTCAGCCCGTAGCTTTGGTAAATAGCAGGAAGGTCGCCGGTAGCGTTTTGGTTATATTTGTCGGCAAGTTCACCGGCTGTAATACCACCACAATTGATAATTGAATTAGTGTCACAATCTCGTGGAAGCGCCGCGTTCGAATCTGCTCCCATAAAATTAAACAGTAATACTGCACTGACAACTACCACTAAACTCGCTAGTGATGCGTAAAACTTCTTCACTCTATTCCTCCGTAAGCTCTCCACAAGCTTTTATATTTGATTCTATTTTAGCATACATTTTGTTAAATGTCCAGTAGCGGTCGTAATATTAAATACTACAACACACTTTAAAACGATGCTAAATGTGTATATTTGTGCACAAATTTGCTATACTGTCATATATGAAATCATTGAGTCTTAGTAAACCCCATATGATTACCGTAGTGGGTCTACCAGGGAGCGGCAAGACGTTTTTTGCAGAAAAATTCGCCGATACATTTCACGCGCCGTACATTAGCCATGAAAAAATCTTGAAACTGACAGATAATAACTCGAAGGCTACAGACGAGCTTTTTGACTATCAACTTGAACAGCTGTTAAAAACAAAGCAGTCTATTATTATTGAAGGCCGCGCCGAAACGCGCAATCAACGACTTGAACTGGCACGAAAAGCCCGCGAAGCTGAATACGAAGTGCTGCTTATTTGGGTACAAACCGACCCAGCCACGGCAAAAGCCCGCGCCGTCAAAGAAAGCAAAAATAAATCTACGACAAGCTATAGCCCCGAGGAATACGAGCGCCAGGTAAAACACTTCAACGCGCCGGTTGCAATTGAAAAACCGGTTGTCATTAGCGGCAAACACACGTATGCCTCACAGGCAAAGGTAATTCTAAAAAAGCTTTCTACTCCGCGTGCCGAGATATCCTCACATGCCGCCGCACCCATTCGCAGCGATCAACCAACGCGCCGTAACATTACTATTCGATAGGATCATAAAAACAAAGTGCCAACCCTTACCGATGAAGAATTTGGCAGCATCACCCTTCGCCGTAGCGCCAGGGCTACGCACGTACGTATTCGGGTAGGACCCGATGGCAGGCTTCGCGCATCATTGCCGCTCTATGCGCCGGTTTTTTTAGTAAAACGCCTTCTTAAAACCTCACGCAGCCAACTACGGACAATGCTGAGCGAACAACAAACCGAGAGTATTTTTGAAAACGGTATGCAAATAGGCAAAAGCCACACGCTTATTGTGCGGCCTTCTGCTAAAAACACGACCATCGCCAAGCGGCACGGACAGCAAATAATTGTGTCTCTTTCACCCGAACACACATTGCAACATCCCAATGTAGTTCGAACCGTACGCGACGCTGTTATTGAAGCGCTTCGCATTGAAGCAAAAAGTTATTTAACGAAACGATTGGCGTTTTTAGCCGCAAATAATGGTTTTATGTACGAAAAAGTTCGATTTTCACACGCCAGCGGCCGATGGGGAAGCTGTAGCAGCAACGGAACGATCAGCTTGAACATCGCGCTTATGAAGTTGCCGTTTGAGCTTATCGACTATGTGCTTATACACGAATTAAGCCACACGGTGCAGATGAATCACTCTGAAACGTTCTGGAAACTGGTGCAATCATCTGACCCGCAGTACCTGATGCACCAACGGGCACTCAAAAAAGAGACGCCATCTATTTAAAAAGCTTACGGCTACCTGTATACTAAACTCTAAGTATGTACAACAACGGTGGGGTTACGATAAACGAACGCACGGCGCAAATCATTCGTTTTGCTGGCTTAGCCATCCCCATTGTGCTCGCCTGTTACGGACTGCTGGTAAAATACGGCGTAGCGGAAAACTCGCATTATGTCAGCGACACGATGTTTTTCATCATTCTTACCCCTTGGTTGCTTGGCGCGCTGTTCCAATTCTTTTATGCATCCCGCAGTAAGGCCGACTCTTGCATGCGGCTCGTATTCTACCATATATTATCCGCCTTTTATATATTGTTCATTACGGGTTTTGCAACTCCATTCACCTCTGCCTGGGTACTGTTGTTCCTGGCTTCGTATGCTTACTTTTCGAACGCGGGCCTTCGCCTCAGCGTCATCGCACTTATTGCCACTGCGGCGATAGATATGATTTTGCATCTGGGTAACAGCGCGGCATTCTTTACCGACCTTCTGGCTATGGTAGCGATTTTAGTGGTTGGACTGACCGCCATATCAATAAGCCGGATTCAAGAGGTGGACGGTGCCGAATTATCACGCAGCAAGGCCCTTGAAACGCTGCAGCGCGATCGAATCCTTACTATCGTAAACAACCTGGCAGATGCCGTGCTAAGCACCGATAAAAACGGGGTGGTTCGAGTGTATAACGCCGCCAGTCTTAACCTGCTAGACACCAATACCAGCTTGAACGGGCATCATATCGATGAAATTTTAACGCTCTATGATGAAAACGACAAGCCAGTCAGCCTATTCGAAAACCTGCAGCAATCGCGCGGTGTCATTGTGCGCGATGACCTTACCATGACGATCGAGGGCGAAACGTTGCGGCTTGAGCTGACGTATTCGCCAATCCGCAGTAGTTACAGCAAGAGCAAACAAACTCAAACGCAGGACGGCTATATTCTTATCTTGCGCGATGTTACCAAAGCAAAAAGTCTCGAAGAAGAGCGCGATGAGTTCATTAGCGTAGTAAGCCACGAGCTTCGAACGCCTATTACTATTGCCGAAGGAACTATCAGTAACGTTCAGGTGATGATGGAACGGCCAGAGATTACCCAGGAAGTGTTAAAAGAAGGCATTACCACCGCTCACGACCAAGTTATTTATCTTTCAAAAATGGTCAACGACCTTAGTACTCTTTCGCGGGCCGAACGTGGCGTAGCCGATACGCCTGAAGTCATAGAAGTCCGCGGACTGGTTGATGACCTTTACAACGAATACGCGCCTCAGGCCGAATCGAAGAAGCTTCACTTTAACCTCGATCTTGGCACACACTTGGGTGAAATTACCGCCAGCCGCCTGTATTTAAAGGAACTATTGCAAAACTTTATCACCAATTCTATAAAATACACCAAAGAGGGGAGTGTCACGCTGCGCGTTACCCGCAAAGATACGAATATTACCTTTGAAGTAAAAGACACGGGAATAGGTATCAGTAAAAGCGACCAAGCCAAGATTTTCAATAAATTCTACCGCTCCGAAGATTACCGTACCCGCGAAACAGGTGGCACCGGCCTGGGCCTTTACGTTGCCGTAAAGCTTGCCAAAAAACTCGGTACAAAAATCGAACTTAGCAGCCGCCTCAACCATGGCTCTACGTTTGGCATTACCCTTGACGCTAAAAATAAAACGGATAAATAATTGCGTTAGTATGTGTGATAAGCGGAGCTGTGCAGCTCAACGCTTATCACACTTTTTGTAACTGTAATTTGTAGTAGCATAAGCGTATTGACTTGATGCCAGGCGACATTCATAATCAAAGACAATGAAATCTTCAGCCAAAACTTCAACGAATCTAACTAAATCATTGAAATTTCGTAATATCGCATTAGCACTCGGCACACTTCTAATTTGTGCCTGTCCTTTTTTGGCATGGATGGTTTTCTCATCTTCGACACTATGCCAGCCGAATCCTAGGAAAGAAGAAAGTATTTACACTCTCAGTATTCCTGACGAGACATGCCTCACGAATACAACGTGGCTCGCTTTAAGCTCCCTGGTGTTGGTGTTCGCTATTGGCTCCTGGCTAATCGTTATCGGCTTCCGAGCTAAACACTGAGTGAGTGTGGGAGTAACGACAGCCACCCCCACACTCACTTTTGAGCGACCTAACCTCTCCGAATAGCAGCTGCAAACCCTAAGCTATATCCAAGACTGTATCCAGTTGAAGTCGGATGAAAGCTTTCAGGGCTTACGGTTTGTCCACTAGGGACAAGCTTATTTATCCACGGTTCGCTTTTATCACAGAGGCCATGCCCACCAAATAGTGGATCGATGTACGTAATTGGAATACCCTCCTTGACTGCCATTGCCACCTGCTTTCTAATGACGCTGTTCAGTAAATCGGCTTGCTGATTTATCCAGCGAGCATCTTTATAATCAACAGAGTAGATACGGTTTACAACTGGACACACACGCTTACTTGGTGCTCCTTTCCAGTCCGTATACATTTCCTTATCCTGTCCAAACAAACGAGGGTACCCACCAATGTAGATTTTTGCCCTAGGTGCAGCCTTGTGAATATCCCCATATAGGCTCAAAAGCGAATGGACAGGGCGATCCAATACAGGATTCGTCTTTCCTGCAAGAGCATCAAGACGAGTATCTACGTAGCGTTGTAGCTGCTTGTCCTTCGAACACCCCCACCCAAAGGGCAACGGGTGTGGCTCACCACGTAAACCTTGCACGCATTTATCAAGCACATACTCAAATCCAGCATCATTCCCACCAATCGTAAGTGTTACAACCTCCGTATCTTTCGTAAGTTGGCTCAATTGGGCAGGTTCGTTGGCGTTTTTCGGGTTAGCCTTGTAAAAATCATCGGTAACCGCACCGCTACATGCGGCGAAAGCGGGTTCACCAAGGTTGAGCTTTTTTGCTACATATAGCGGATATCCCAGCTCCGACCTAAGGCAGGAGTTTTTTGCATCTCGATACTTGAATGTTCCCACACCAGAGCTATACGAATCACCAAGTGCGGCCATTCGTGTAGCGGCTGCAACCACCTCTAGCAAAGTATGGCCATAATTAACAGCATGTCCGTCTTGGTTGAAACATGATGCTGATACAACAGCTCTTCCTAAGGAGAAACTCCTACTCGTTCCCATAGCGTCAGTAACGACTTTAGGAATCTTTATATTAGCGTGCCATCCTCCAGAAGCGGAGTCGAACACCATGTCTGCGCTTACTCCCGCCTCACTACTGGCAATAGCTACGTGGCCATATGGCATCGAAAGGGGGCATGCATCTGCTGAACTGATTTGTATCGTCTCTTCAAGCTGAATCTTCGCAGATGACAACCTAAAACCAGGTGATGGACCTGTAACTATAAAGGGCTTGGGCTGGTAGGCGCGTGTTGTTTGACTTCCACTAAAACAACGTACCGTAAAACTGCCTACACCCGTGGCCGCATCGGCCCATGTTCGAGAAGTGTCGATATTTGATATATGCTTCGAGGGGATATAAAGATTCGGGCTTCCAATCCAGTCCCCGGTATCTACGGTTAGTGACGAGTGGCTTCTAGTCTTTACTCCCGCTGCATCAGTAAAAGTAAACTCTACATACTGCCCAGGCGCGGGAGAGGGGAGTTGGTCAGGGCAAGGATCAACCTGGGTCACACTCACCAACGAACCCGCGCTTCCAGAAGTGGCCGAAGCGCTAAATTGCGGCAGTCCATCAGCTTTTGCCGGAGAGGTGATACACACCACTCCCAGCAGAAGCGTTACCAAAAACGTTACTATCCGACAACACCTAGATAAAGCCAACATAGAGCAGTTTCCTCTCGCTACAAATTGTCAAGTTACTCGCAAGACTATACCGTCCTGCGTTTAAAAAATCATACCTCCAGTCGGTATAATGCTTATATTTAATCGCAAATTCATTGACAAAACAAGATAAAATGAATTAGTTAATTTTTATTTAATAATTGACGCTCTGGCAGCACAACAGGCCGGTCTTTCCACGTAATGCTGCCTTTGACGTAGCCTGCCATACTGTAAATAAGTAGTATACATTCCTGCAAAATAACTACCGGCCACAACAATGCACCAAGCCACCCCCTGCTTTGCCATGTATGAGCCGTATATATACCGTAAAGAACGGCAAATACTCCCAGAAATAACGCTGCAACTACATGCACAGCTGCCCATCCGAACAAAAATCCGCCTAGAATAATAAAGGTCGGTGCGTTAAGAAGCAGTAGTACAAACAGAGCTGCTAGCCCAACCAGCCAACTTTTTCCAAGCATCGGGTAAAGCAGGCGCTGGCTTGTTTCTACCTGCGAGCTCCAGCGTTTTTCGTAGGCTACCCCAAGGGTATTGTTACTGAGCAGGCACCGGTATTGCGCTGCGCCTAGTTTGGCGGCAATGCTGGTTTCGGGCAGTACATCGGCTTTATATGCATCAATTCCTCCAAGTGTAGAAAGAAGCGTGTCGCGGGCAATCATCCATAGTGAGCTTGATGAAGCAGGGAAGTTTTTTCGCGATAAAACAAGTTCCCAGAAATAACGTAGCGACCCAAACAGGACGCTGACCCGCCATGTATCGTTTCGCCGCGGAATCACCGATACCATTTTTGCTTTTTCAGCCGCTACGTACCCTACAAGCTGGCTAATGGTCGATGGAGCGATAGCCGTGTCGACATCAAGAAATACAATATAGGTACCGCTTGCTTCCCGGGCCAAGATGTCAAGGGCGTGGTTTTTTCCCAGCCAGCTCGGTGGCAATGGCTCACCGGCAACAAACCGCACTCCAGCGTGGGCGAATGACCGCACTAGAACCGAAGTATCATCGGATGAGTTGTCATCGAACACAATAATCTCGAGTTTTTCGTAGTCGCTCGCCAGCACTCGTTCAAGACACTGGGTCATGGCATGCGTTTCGTTACGGGCTGGAATACACACGCTGACACTGGGCGTTTCGGCGGGAAGACCCTGCATGCGAGGCATACGAAAACGCCTGAAGGCGCGTACAAGTTGAACGGCAATGCAAACCGCCATGGCCAGTAGCAGTCCGAAAACAACAATAAAAATAGCCGTGATCACAATACCTATTATAGTAACACGCTTGACGTACCGAAGGTAGCAGGCTACAATGTACTTGACAGTCTGCCTACGAGCAGGCTATTTAATTTGGGAGAGCAACGCTTTGGCAACAAAGAATAAAAAATCAGCGACCAAACAAACGGCAGAAACAACGAAGGTAACGCGTATTACCGCGACCGATACTGAACCAAAAACCAAGGTCAGTGCTAAGAAAGTTACCAAAAAGGTAGCGGCCGTAGAGCAACCAGAAGCAAAACAAAAAGAGCCACGCACCAATCCGCTTCGCGCAATTGGCGGCTATTTTGCAGGTGCCTGGTACGAACTCAAACAAGTCCGCTGGCCAAACCGCAAAGCAACCTGGAGCCTCACGCTCGCCGTCATAGGGTTTACTGCATTCTTTGTAGTGCTTATATTGCTCCTCGATGGCCTCTTTAAATATCTATTTCAACTAATTTTAGGATAAAGGAATTATGTCAACTAACCGATACGACTCAACAAGACAATGGTATGCCGTTCATACCTACAGCGGCTACGAAGAAAAAGTTGCCGACAGCATTCGCCAGCGCATTAACGCAGTAGACATGGCCGACAAGATTTTCGACGTCATGGTGCCGAAAGAAAAGCAAATTCAGATCAAAAATGGTAAACGCAAAGTCGTAGAGACAAAAATCTTCCAGGGCTACGTACTGGTAGAAATGAAGCTAACAGACGAAACATGGTACATCGTTCGTAACACTCCCGGCGTTACCGGCTTCGTAGGAAGCGGCACTGAACCAACACCGGTTTCCGATAGCGAAATCAGCAAAATCAAGAAGCGTATGGGTGTTGAAGAGCCAAAGCACCACATTGACTTCAAAGAAGGCGAAGTGGTTTCTATCACCGATGGACCATTCAAAGGCTTTGATGGCGCAATTTCCGAGATCGACACCCAAAAAGGTAAAATCAAGGTTATGGTCAGCATGTTTGGCCGTGATACATCGGTAGAGCTCGATGCTTTACAGGTTGGAAAGTCTAACTCTTAGAAGGAACTATTATGCCAGAACGATTATCAGCTATTCAAAAACCCGTTGAAGCAATATCGTCCGACCAGACAGCCCTTCAAGACCCGAGGCTCCAAGCAACTGCGGAAATTACGCACCGTATCGGTGAAACACACGGCGTCATGCAGAAGCTTTTTGCCAAAGACGAGGAGGTGACACCAAAAACAGATACCGATGTAGCCTTCGACCTTGTTCATTACAGAGACCGGCTTATCAGCCTGCACGGACTCGACCCTATTGAGGCCACAGAAGCCACTGATAAGCTCCAGGCTACCCCTTCGGCAAACGTAGCCGCTGCGCTTGGACACCTTTCACACTACCTAGTAAAGACTTCGGAACGCCCGCTAACGGACAACAATGACAAGCTTCGCGTTACCCACGTAACCAAAGCCGCACAAAAATTAGGACATGCTGCAGCCCGAACGTTCAGAATGTTCGGACATGATGCCGATGCCGCCCGCGTAGCTCGTCTAAATAAATAAACCGCGCGGCCAGGTAGCGCTTGAACAAATCACTTTAATCTGTTACACTAACTCAGTTACGCACTCGGTAATACGAGTCAAAAGAAGGAAATTATATGGCAAAGAAAATTATTGGTAATCTAAAACTTCGCATTCCAGCCGGCCGTGCAACCGCAGGTCCTCCTGTAGGTTCAACTCTTGGTCAATGGGGTCTTAACATGATGGATTTCATCAACCCGTTCAATGATGCAACAAAAGCCGACATGGGCAAGGACGTCATTGTTCACATGCAGGTGTTTGAAGACCGTACGTTCTCATGGCAGTCACTTGGCCAGCCAGTTGACGACATCATCCGTGAAAAAGCGGGTATTAAAAAGGGAAGTGCCAAGCCGCACTCTGAAAAAGTAGGTACTATCACCAAAGCTCAGCTTCAGGAAATTGCCGAAATCAAGCGAAAACAACTTAACGCCATCGACATCGAAGGCGCAATGAAGGTTATCGCTGGTACTGCACGCTCAATGGGCGTTGAAATTGTTGAATAGCACCACCGTTTTTCTTACAAAATACACCGTCATTGCGGTGTATTTTAGGTATAGTGTTATTTTTGCACGTTATTAAGATTAAATAACAAGTCATGCCACCGAAGTAGGCCTTATCTCACGCGATGACCCCAACAGGTCATCGATAGTGAGGTAGTGCTTATTTCATGTCCGTGTACATTGGGGCTGACTTTGCTTTTATTCCGTATACTTATATTGTGGGACTTTGACTTGCCGGACCCACCCGGCACGACCTTTGGAGATACGTACGATGAATAGGCTGCGACGCAGAGTCGCGACAGTTCTATTTGCAACCGCAATGGCCATAGGTGTAATGAGTCCGCTTGCAGCCCAAGCTGCACCGGCCCTCATTCCACCGCCACCTGCAACGTTCAAGGCAGAATGCCCGCCAACGATCAAGTGCATCGTGATGCCAGCTCCGTATGTTGCCAATAGCGGTAACATCGAAGACTATGGCAATTACGATATCACCAACCGCCCTACCGACATGCGAATCACCTCGATTGTCATTCATGACACCGAGGGAAATCTGCAAGATGTCCTGAAACTGTTTAAAGACCCCACGGCATACAAGAGTATTCAATACATCGTGGATCAAGACGGTACCGTCTACGTGATGGTGCCGAACAAGGACGTTGCGTGGCACGCTGGCAACTGGTGGTATAACTCGCATTCGATCGGCGTTGAACATGTTGGCGAGGCAGCCGACAGCGGTTCGTACAAACCAGCGATATACTATGCGAGTTCACAGCTCGTCCGGTACCTAACCGGCAAGTACGACATTCCACGTGACCGGGCGCACATTGTCGGTCACGACAATATGCCAGCCGTTCGGGCTGCAGATGTTTCGAAGATGCACGTTGACCCGGGACCGTTCTGGAACTGGCAGCAGTACATGGCGCTCGTGGGTGCTCCAGTATTGCCATCGGGCTCGCTTGGTAGCGGCCTGGTTACCGTGGCGCCCGTGTGGCCGCTGCACAAAGAACAGGTAACGGGCTGCTTTCCTGAAACGCAATCGTGCGTGCAGGATGGCTTGCAGTCTGTAAATTTCGTGTACCTGCATACCGAGGCTCGAAGCAATGCACCACTGATCACCGACCCGGTACTCGGGCAGGGCACAACCAACATCGGCAACGATGCTGCCCGACTATTCCACGGCCAAACCGTGGCCGTGAGCAAAACGCAACTCGACTCGGGAGGCATGTGGTACCAAACGTGGGTGAACGGTGTTCAGGGGTGGTTCTACAGTCCCTGGAAAGCAATGACGGCGTTTCCCGCCAAGGGTAAGATTGTTACGCCCAAGGCCGATAAAACCACCATTCCGGTGTACGGCCAGCCCGTGCCCGAAAAGGAGGAATTTCCGGCGAATGTCATTACTGCACCATCCCCGGGATCGTTCTGGATCAAGCCAGCAACGCCGCTGCCCTATACCGTTGGTGCCGGACAGCGTTACAGCTTAGGCGACAAAAACGTGCCCAACGAATACTTCTATGCGTGGTCATCTACCGGCGACCGCGCGCAATTCCCCGGTGACCACACAGTCTACAAGGGAGAACAGAAGTATCTTCAAATCCAGTTTGGCAGCCGGGTTGCCTTTGTAAAGGCAGCCGATGTCAACGTGACCGAGGCGAAGTAGAGGCAGGAGTCAAAGCCACCCAACCGGCCCTCGGTGCGATTAACTCGCACCGAGGGCCTCTTCATAGGATTTAAGAAAAAGTAAAGAATATAGTTGTAAAAACTGCTTATGCCATTGACGCCTTAACGGACCGAAGCGCTATAATAAAGAAGGTCATGAGAGTACTGGTGGAGAACCTTTTTACTAACAGACCTATATAACTTTAGTCGGCATACACACTAGCATTTCGATGCAAAGCGTCCCTGTCGCAACTACATATTCAATCGCTACTTCAGGTGATACAGCAAATTGGCCAGGCGGTGCCGACTTGTCTCCTCGTAGCTTACCTCTAATTCCGCAACTGACCAATTTTCTTGTTGTCAGTTTTTTATTTACTAAAAAATAAACCAAATAACATCTTGAGGAGTAAGAATATGGCACAATCCATTACAATTAACAGTCCAGTTGACGTTACCGCTATGGGATTCGGCCGCAACATGCGCGCCTACCCGCGCCGCATACAGTTTGAGGGGACGTCATACGATTTCGTTGACGCAGGCCTTCGAACGGTCATTCGCAGCGGCGAACGTATCGCGCAGATCTTTACTATGACAGACGGTGCGAACGACTACTGCCTGCGCAGCGATGGCCGCGGTGGCAGCTGGACACTACTGAGTATGACTCGGTAATAAAGAAGCCCTACGGGGCTTTTTTATTTGCCTGAATGAAATTGACTGTCTAGCACTATAGTGTTATAATAAAGGTATTAGTTACTGTCAAGACGGGAACCTGTCGTCCAGTGGCTAAGAAGGAGTCAGAGATGACGAACGCGTTGATTGACTCAACGGCAAACAGTGTGGGCCGGCAGATGGTCGATCTGGCCAAAAAGGAGGCCGACTATGCTGTTATCAAGGCCACCTACGTGGGTGACAACGACACCTACCTCACTGCCGCAGGGTGGATTCACGGCATAGAAGGGGTAGCTGCTGTTATCTACACTGGCCGCATCGGGCTCAGGCATGTCATCGGCATCGTGCTCGATGGCAACCTGCAGCGAGAGGTTGCAGGTGGGCTTCGCAGGATCGAAGCACTCGAGTTCGCATTCACGAAACATTCCCTCTAACCCTTCACTTTAAGCCCACCCCGGGAGATTCTCACAGGCCGCAACACTGCGCCAATTGTGATTGAATCTCCCGGGGTGGGCGTTTTTCGTATTCATTGACTTTTTATGCTTAGCATGTCATTTTAAAGAGCGCAGCATCTATCCAGACAAAACAATAACAAGGAGTGGGATGAAGCTTAGGTTTCGTCACAAAACACCCAGCACCATCAGCCTAGAGTGCTCCTCCGAGCCAACTGATCAGTTCAAAAAGGCGATGGACGATGTTATCGCTCCTAATGGTTTTCTATTTGAAAATGGGGTTCTTACTCTTATGCCGGGAGCCGACAGCTCCGTTGCCAGAGTTGTCAAAAAGCTGCGTTCATTGGCCAGGCAAAATGTAATCTCTTTGATCATCTAGCCCGACTACTCAAAGCCCGTTCTGGGGAGAGTTCGATACGCAAATGCGCCTTGTGCCGTTGCCGTTCACTCTCCCCAGATGGGTTCTTTTCATTCATATAATAGCTTTTATTTCTTGACAGCTACGTCATATAATCATACTGTTTATTATGACTCGACCGAGTTATGGAATGGGAGTGATGATGACCGAAACACCGTCAGCCGAAGTATTGGCTGCTGCTCAAGCAATCGCCAAGAAGAACCTTCAGGAAGATCATGACAGGCTCGGCAGTGCGCTCCGCCAGATCGGCCAAACTGGCGATCGTCAGGTGGACGAGACAAGCGAAACACCGCAGCCGAAGTAGCCATTGCCTGCGGGGGCACTCAATATGAGTGTTCCTGCAGGCTCTCCACTCCCACTCCACCTACATTGACCAAACCCTTAAAGAATGCTACAATACGAACATAACTAATCAATGTTGGAAGGCCTAAGCAGCCGCTATTACCACAGAAAGGGTTTACCCATTATGGCTAAAAAAGCCGAATTGCTTGAAGAAGCAAAAAAACTCGGTCTTGAACTGACCGAGAAAAACACTATTGCAGAGATCGAAACTGCGCTTAAGGCCGTTCCAGCTGTTAAAGCTGAAGAACCTGCAGCAGAAGCACCAAAAGAAGAAAAAGCGACCGCAAAAGCTGGTAAGCGCAGCGAAAAGGCATTGTCTGAGGCTGAAGCAAAAGCCGAAAAAGAAGCCCGCAAAGAAGCAGGTGACACCACACCTCAGTCTGAAGAAGCTGAAGCCCGAGGCAAAAAAGGTCCAAAACCTGTTGTCCGTACTCGCTTGCAACGCCGCGGCAAAAACTACCGTACGGTTGCCGAGCTTGTTGAAGTAGAAAAGATTTACCCACTTGCCAGTGCCCTGGAACTTGCTGTTAAAACCAACCCGGCAAAATTTGACGCATCAGTTGAAATTCACGTTCGTCTTGGTGTCGACCCACGCCAGGCCGACCAGAACGTTCGTAGTACCGTATCACTACCAAATGGTACCGGTCGTACTGTTCGTGTTGCCGTATTTGCCCCAGAAGCTGAACACGCCGCTGCTAAAAAAGCTGGTGCCGATGTTGTTGGCGATGAAGCCTTCTTGAAGCAACTCGAAAAAGAAGAATTGAACTTTGATATTCTGGTTGCAACCCCACAGTACATGCCAAAGCTTGGTAAATTTGCCCGCCTGCTTGGACCTCGTGGCCTTATGCCAAACCCTAAGTCTGGTACTGTTGCTACCGATGTAACCAAAGCCGTTACCGAAGCCAAAGCCGGCAAGGTAGAGTACCGCGTTGACAAACAAGCGATTGTTCACCTTTCTGTTGGTAAAGTTTCGTTTGGCGCCAGCAAGCTTGCCGAGAATGCAAAAGCCTTCTTTGACAGCCTGCAAGCCCAAAAACCTGCCAGTCTAAAGGGCGCATACGTTAAATCAACCAGCATCAGTACCACGCAAGGTCCTGGCATTAAAGTTGAAAACGTTGTTAGCTAGGTAATTTACCTCATTCTTTAATACCCCTCTGGTGGCTGGAGGGGTATTTATTTTCCTCAAAAAACACAACAGCCAAACAGGGGGGCGTTATGTCATACTACGTATATAACCAGGGGGATACGGTGTGCGCCAATATTTAGAGTTGCTTGAGGATATTAAAACCAACGGGATGACAAAATCCGACCGAACGGGTACCGGCACAAAAAGCGTGTTTGGCCGGCAGATTCGTTTTGACCTAAGCGAAGGCTTTCCAGCGGTCACCACTAAAAAATTGTTCCTTCGCGGTATTATTCATGAGCTTTTATGGTTTTTGCAGGGTAATAGTAATATTGAGTATTTGGTAAAAAATAACGTTAATATCTGGAATGAATGGCCGTTTAAAGCCTACCTAACAGCGACAAACCAAGCCGTCCCCGAGCAAAACTCACCCGAATGGACCGAAAAACTAGCCAAATTCATTGAAAATATCAAAACCGACCCTCAATTTGCTAGGCAGTATGGTGAACTCGGCCCGGTATATGGTCACCAATGGCGACACTGGCCCGATGGCAAAGGCGGAGAAATAGACCAAATACAACAAGCCATTGATACCATCAAAAACAACCCTGATTCCCGGCGGATTATCGTATCGGCCTGGAACGTGGCCGATATTCAAGAGATGGCAAAGGCAGGCCTACCCCCATGCCACAGCTTGTTCCAATTTTACGTAAACAATGGCAAACTGGACTGCCAGCTATACCAGCGCAGTGCCGATACGCTCCTTGGCGTACCGTTTAATATTGCTTCGTATGCACTGCTAACCATGATGGTTGCCCAGGTAACCGGGCTTAAGGCGGGTGATTTTGTTCATACGTTTGGCGATGCGCATATTTACTTAAATCATCTTGAACAAATTGATTTGCAACTATCACGAACGCCAAAGCCACTACCGACAATGGTTATTAACCCGGCTGTAACGTCTATTTTCGACTTTACCATTGATGACTTCACCCTCGAAGGCTACGACCCATACCCGGCTATTAAAGCACCGATTGCTGTTTAGCGGCGTCGATACGTCACAAAATCAAACGCATATTTATTGCGCTCATCCGCCTCGTGGTGTTCGCGGCTTGTCTCTTGCCACACGGCAGGGTCAATACGCGGAAAGAAAATAGTTGCCGCGTCAAACGTTGCGCCAACTTCGGTTGCCATAATTTGGTCGACCGAATCAAACGCCAGGGCATATATTTGGCCGCCGCCCATAACGTACGTTTCGCGGTCAGCTTCAACCGCAGCGTAGGCGTCATCAAGGGTGCCCACAACCGTCACGCCATCAATGTGCGTGCCTTGACGGCTAATCACGATATTTTGCCGGCCAGCAAGCGGGTGACCAATCGACTCATAGGTATTGCGTCCCATAATCACCGCACCGTTCATAGTAGTATCTCTAAAATGCTTCAGGTCACTTGGCAAGTCACGCAGCCACAGTAAGTCATTCTTGGCTCCGATTCCGCGGTTCTTATCGTAGGCTACAACAATTATCTTCATGCTTTTTATCGTACCATGAACACCTAAGTCTCAAAACCTCCCTTCGGGTCCTGTCGCTCGGTTCGCCCCTAAAATTTTTTCTGATTACAGAAAACAATTTTGGGTGCTGCCCCGCCGAGCGCCACCCGTAGTTGGAGGTTTTGAGACTTAAGTATAAACGAATTGATACCAGCAACCTTTTGTGGCATACTAAAGCTACAAACGGAGAAAACAAACATATATCTGGGGAGGTATAGGTATGGGGCACATTCACTTAAAACGTGGAGAATACGATTTTACGGCCAGCGCTATGATCGTGCATAACAACAAAGTACTACTGCTCTTGCACCACAAGCTACAGTTATGGCTGCCTCCTGCAGGTCACGTGGAACTGAACGAAAGCCCTATTGAGTCGCTCTACCGTGAAACATGGGAAGAGACGGGCATTAGCAAGGAGCACCTTACGCTTATTACACCGTTTACCGACAATCTATCACTCGAGAGGGACGACACCGGACGTACGGAAGCCCTTCCGTTTGACATAGAAATGCACGCAGTTGGCGGCACGGACGACCATCGTCATATTGACTTAAGCTATATCTTTATTAGCGACACCGATGCCATCGTAAGAGAAGAGGACAAGGCGGACCAGCTTGAGTTGAAAAATTATCGCCAATGCCACGATCAATCTATAGCCGCGCTAAGTATGCGCTTGAGAAAGCCGAGGAGAAATAAAATGAGCGTTTACAGTAACACTGAAATTAAAGCCGCCATTGCCGATGGTACGATCATATCCGTTCCTTACAACGAAGCGCACGTAAGCGAGGCCAGCCTGGACTTTACATTAGGCCATTATTTTTACAAGCAGGAGTTTCAGGAAGATGCGCGTGTGTATAATCCATTTGATGCCGATGACGTAGACCGCTACTTTAAAGGTCCGCTTGAAGCCATGCCTCATAAGGCTTGGTGCGAAAAAAACGGTTACCAATTATTTGCAAACATTCCCGAAGACCACCCAATTATCGTGCTTCGCCCCGGCGAACGTGTCCTGGCCCATACTCACGAATTCGTAGGTATTCGCTCGCATGGCGGCGCCAGTGAAGTCCGTTCACGCAGCAGCTGGGGACGAAACGGCGTGGCTATTTGTTTTGATGCCGGTTGGGTTGATCCGGGTTACATTAACCGTCTGACACTTGAAGTGTACAACTTAAATATGCACGAATCGGTTGTACTGCCCGTAGGTGAGCGTGTGGGGCAGCTTATTTTTCATAAAACCGGCCCGGTAGAAGGCGATTACAGTGATGGTCGGGGTGGTCTTAGCGGCAAATACCAGCATACTGATGACCTTGAAGAGCTTATCCGCACGTGGACACCCGACCAAATGCTGCCACGCGCCTACAAAGACAAACGAGTTACCCCGCCAATCATCGAGAACCTCTCGGGAGGACTAAAATAGTGCCCCGAGGACGCTTTATCGTCATTGAAGGAAGCGATGGTTCAGGAAAGAGCACGCAGTTTGCCATTACGCTCAAAAAGCTTCAAGATGATGGTCACGATGTTGTCATGTATCGTTTTCCTCAATACACCGAGCCATCCTCATATTTTGTGCGCGAATATTTAGCAGGTAACTACGGTACTGCCGCCGACCTGGGTGCTTATACGCCTTCGCTTTTTTATGCGCTTGATCGCTTTCAAGCATCGCAACAAATGCGAAAAGAGCTTGACGTGGGAAAAACTATTTTATGCGACCGTCTCATAGGCTCCAATATGGCTCATCAAGGCCAAAAAATAGCCGATGCCAGCGAGCGCAAAGCATATTACAAATGGCTTTATAACCTTGAGTTCGACATGCTTAAAATACCCAAACCCGACCTCAATATTGTACTTGTTGTGCCCGCAAAAGTGGCCAAAAAACTCATGGACCAGCGAGGTGAGCATACGCACAATAAAGTAGACATCCACGAAGCCGACCTTGGCCTGCTGGAGCGCTCAGTTGCCACGTACCAAGAACTTTGCCGGGAATTTCCTGAATTTACAGCAGTGGAATGCATGAAAGGTGAGACGCTTCTTGGCATCGAGGAAATTAACGCTATTATTATGGATAAAATTAAACCTATGCTCGCATAGTGTAAATAGAACCCTAAAATAAAACGAACCCCGTTCACTTCTCAAATATCGCCACTTGGCAACAGAGAAACGAACGGGGCCGCACATAGCCTTTTACTGGGTTTTGTAATCCCGGCGCCGTTGGCGCACTGTGCGCACCAGAAAGACAACCAAGACACCGATGAGGATCAGCCCAATGAAGGAGATGATGTTCGAAGGCTCCGTAAGGCGGTGACCAAGCGGAGTAAGCGCTTCTTTGTACAAGAAACGGCCTCCCAGATAGGTTAGCACGGCCACATAGATGCCAAAACCCACAAGAAGCACGAGGAACCAAGCAAGCCCCAACCACTTCTTGCGCCAGATCTTCTTGCTGTTAGCCAGAAATGCTATCCCCGCAAGATAGATCACCGCCAGTACGCAAAACCTTGCGACCTCTGGTTCCACAGTAAACACCCCCCTCTAGTAGAGCGACTAGTGTGCGTCCATCGAGTGATGGATTTACTTATTTTATAATCAAATTTACATAAAGTCAATTAGAGAGCTACGAATCGTTGATAGTAAGGGAATAATTGACGTATTATTAAAAATATACTATTGTTACAGAAGCTTTATCCGCAACCAACAGGTTGGAGCTACCAATGGCCACGTTGCTAGAGGGCACCACTTATGATGAGTTGACAGAAGGCCTCGAGGAAGGTGAAGTGCTCGCGGCCACATGGCGGCCTGTAGTTGTCGACTACCCGCATGTGAGACTCGTATTCACAAGACGAGACTTCGACATCATCAGGCGTAGTAGGTATCGCGATCTCCGCTGGTTCGTCAGTGTCGGCAGGTCAGTATATCCCCCCGACTACGGTCTAACGATTCCTCACTGAGAATACACGCCTCCCGGGCCACCCTGCAGATTCTGCAGAACACCCGGGAGGCGCTTCAACGTCACGAAATTCGATAAAACGTTGACATTTTCACGTTTCTTTTGCTATACTACGCTTAGACATTACCAGAGACAGTAGCGGTGAGGAATCACTTAATTATGCTACCGAGGATGTAACAAACATTTTCATATAAAGTCTTTGGTAGTGCGAGAATCAAAGACTTTTTTAATTTCTTTGACCCTCTCATTACCAGAACGTTAACAATTTGGCCGAATATATAGAGTGAGTTGAGAGAAACTCGGCGACCTTTCCGAAAAAGACCCATCGAGAACCCAGGAAATTACATCGCTAATTCGTGAATTTCCTGGCGTGAAGATCGTCTTTTAAGGAAACGGTCGCCGTAGTTTCAACCCCATCCCTCTAAACATCAATCAAAGAAAGGATTTTTATGGCAATTACCCGCGATAAAAAGAACACTTTGGTTTCAGATATGAGTAAAGTAATGGCCGCTTCAAAGATGACTGTGTTCGCACAGTATCAGGGTTTGAGTGTTGCCGAAGTTCAACAACTTCGTGCAAGCGCCCGTGAAGTTGGTGTTACGATTACGGTTATTAAAAACCGACTTGTCCGTGTAACGATGGCATCTAGCGATACCTACAAAAACACCGACACCTCGGCTCTAACCGGTCAATTACTTTACGCAATTAGCGCCGATGACGAAGTAGCCCCAGCACAAGTGCTTAACACGTTCGCAAAAACCCACCCAGCTCTACAATTTGTAGGTGCTTTCTCGGGCGAAGGCGTACTGCTAAGTGCCGATGACGTTAAAGCTCTTGCCGGTCTTCCGAGCAAGAACCAGCTCATCGCTCAAGTGGTGGCACAGTTGCTTTCACCGGTTCACGATGTTACCAACGCACTATCTGGCAATCTTCACGCACTACTTGATGGTGTTGAAGCTAAAGCCGCAACTAACTAACCTACGTTTTATATTAAGGAGTCTACTATGGCTGATATCAAAAAACTTGCAGAGGAGCTTACTAAGCTTACTGTACTAGAGGTAAACGACCTCAAAAACATTCTAAAAGACGAATACGGCATCGAACCAGCAGCTGCTGCTGTTGCCGTTGCTGCACCTGCTGGTGAAGCTGCTGCCGAAGAAGACGCAAAGTCTGAATTCACCGTTACCCTCAAAGAGGCTGGCGCTCAGAAAGTTGCTGTCATCAAAGCAGTTAAAGAACTTACCGGACTTGGTCTTGGTGAAGCAAAAGCACTTGTTGACAACGTTCCATCAGCTATCAAGGAAAAAATTGGTAAAGATGACGCAGACGCAGCTAAAAAGCAGCTTGAAGAAGCTGGCGCAACTGTCGAACTTAGCTAATTTAACCCATTCGGCCAATTGTTAACCAATTATAATAAATACCACTCCATTTGGGGTGGTATTTATGTTGTTATGACTCGTTCGTAAGGTAAGTGCCGAAGATTTAACGTCCTCCGGCTGACGGTATAGCCATAGCCGCCCTCACAAGAGGGCAAATAGGTTACTCTTTCGGCGGCTTACAATCGCGCTTGCCGTTGTCTCCAAGGCAGTGACCCACTCGACCACAATTCGGCCGCCGATTACACGACTTGTATTTAGTTGGCGGCCATATCTTCAGCTTGCTATCTCTTTCGCACCAGGTTCCATCCGGGCCGCTCGCTACTTGTGGCGGATGATTATTTTCCACGGAAGCTCCCTAAAAGTGTTGGTGTTGCAAAAGTAGCGCACATTGAGCGAAGCTACATTTTCATCTTATCGCTCTCTTCGTGCAAGGGCAAGTTGTGAATGTAAAAGATAAAGCGTAGAATAGAAGTAATGAGCACAATGCAAACTATTATTATCAGCATTATTACCACGCATACCGCGCGGCGCTGATTGCTCACCTAAAAATAACCACGAAATGAGCACTTCCGGCCCCGCCGGGAGTGTTTTTTATTTGGACTAAGAAAGAGAATATAATGACATCAAACCCAGAAGCCCTAGGGTCAACAGAACAATACATACACGGCGATGAGGCGCTACGGCTATTCAATAAAGAATATCGCCATGACCCCGATGTTAACGAACGATTCATGGTCGAAGATATTCGCGTTGAATTCCCATGGCTCGAAACTAGCCTAGGTGACGCCGCCGTACACTGGGCACGGGCAGGTGAGAATAATGCCCGGGCTTTTAAAATCAGGGGTGCTGCCGTAGGCGCAGAAGCATTACTGAATAAGGGGTACGGCGCACTCCAAACAGCATCGGCAGGCAATATGGGAAGAAGCGTGGCGTTAATCGGGAAAAAACACAATATTCCCACTCGAATTGCCGTGCCTCGCAGTGCTCCAGAGCCAAAAAAAGAAGGCATACGCAGACTATGGCCAGGCGGATTGCTTGAAGTTCGCGAAGTAGGCAGTACATTCGATGAAACACTTGCCTGGACGCTTGCCCACGCAGACGGATATGGATTCTTAGCACCGTTTGACGACCCGAATGTTATCGCCGGCCAGGGCACGCTTGTCGATGATATCATTGAGCAAATCGATGATTTTGACCACATTGTAGTTCCGGTGGGTGGCGGCGGGCTTATTGCAGGTATCGCAAAACGCATTGGTGAACTTGGTATGCACGCGCTGGTCCACGGCGTAGAGGCAGAAGGAAGCAATAGCCTTTCACTAAGCATGGCTGCAAGCGAAATTACCGCCGCCGACCGCCCTAATAAAAAATACGGAGGTTCAGCAGTAAAACACGTGGGGAAATATGCGCTCGACATATGCCTTGCAAACAAAGAAGTAATACGGCTCCACACAGTGCCAGATAGTGAAGTAAACCAGTTCATGGAAGCATACTGGCAGCATCGTCAAGAAAATCAACTAGAAGGACATGTCGCCAATTTCGAGCCAACCTCGCTTGTACCGGTACTGACGCTGCAAGCAATCGCAAAAGCGCATCCTGGCGAAGTAGTCGTTGGAGTAGGAACAGCGCACAACGATATCTTGCCTCAGGCGGCAGGGGCAAGTAAACGCTCTTCGCTTGATGTCATGTCTGGTACGTTCGCCCGATAAAAATAACAACGCTTTTAATTTGACCTCTTGTAGTGGTGTGGAAAAATAGCTTTAGTTGCCCCGATTCATAGGAGCTGCTACACTGAAAACAATAAGCACTAACAAGGGTATCTATGAAAAAAGGGTTTACGATTGTCGAGTTACTGATTGTCGTATCAGTCATCAGCATTCTCGCCGCAATCGCCATTGTTAGCTACAACGGCGTTTCGCAGCGAGCCCAAGATACGTCAGTACAAGCCGATCTTGAAGGTCTGGCAGGCCAGCTAGAAGCCCATCGTGTGCGCAGTACACCCAGAGAATTCCCACGTACCGCCGCCGTGCTCCAAACACTCAATATAAAAGCAGCGAAGGGCGCCTACAAGACAACCATACCGCTCAATTTTATTTACTGTGCCGACTCAACTGACACCCAGGAGTTTGCGCTTATTGCCGAGAGCAGATCTGGTAGAATATTCATGATTAACCAAGAGGGGTTTAAAACACAATCACTTACCGAAAGTAACCTTACTCTCAGCGTCTGCAGCGGTCAAGGTATGGACGTTCAACTGAGCGGTATGTCCAGTGCGAACACCTGGCAAACATGGGTGGGCAGCAGCTAGCATATTGACACGGGGGCACCTGACTGGTATATATAAGGTAATACCACTACAAAAATAGACAAAGGAAATTGCGAGTTACCATGTCTGACTTACCAGAAAAACAAGCCAAGCGGCTACGGTCGCTCATACAGGAAGCTGAAACCAGCCTCGCTGCAGCCAAAGAACTACTTATTAGTATTGTCGGAGAAGACGGCAATATTGTGACGCCCCGAAATAGCCAAGAAGAAGTCAGCGGCAAAGTTGTCGAAGGCGTATTTGACGGCCAGATTATGATTGGCCCCGATGGCAAAAGCTATCCAGTGCCTGCCAATTACGCCAGCAAATCGAAGCTGGTTGAAGGTGACATCCTTAAGCTGACAATTGCCGATGACGGCGGGTTTATTTATAAGCAAATTGGCCCCGCTGCCAGGCGCCAGATTATTGGAACACTCGTACAGCACGATGGTGCCTACTACGTTGAGACAAACGGCCGTGAATATCGCATTCTTCTTGCCAGCGTGACGTATTTCCGCATTAACATCGGTGATCAAGTGACGATTATCGTTCCCGAAGAAAACCCCGAAGCCACCTGGGCAGCCGTTGAAGCCGCGCTTTAAGAACAATGCCCGAAACAGGTACGTATCTTTTAACCAGCACCGGGTTTAATGGTGAGCAAAAACCCTACATAGAGCTCCAGCGCAGTGGTTCCTTTACCGATCTTCTTCCGTATCAAAAAACCATAACGCTTCAGTTTGATATGAGCCAGCGCTACTGTATTGGCTGGCGCGATATCACCAAGGGTGAGCGGTTCAGCTGTCCCGACAGCAACAAGGTTGAGGGAAAATACGAAGAATGCGCAGCCTGCCAAAAGCGAACCGGATTTAACCCGGCGTTCTACCATGCGTCAAATGTATCTGAGCAACAGCAGGCGCGAAACAATGAGTCGCATGTGCTGTATCTGGCGCATTTTGGCCCAGACATTATAAAAGTAGGTATTTCACACGCAGCGCGGGGGAATTCACGGTTGCTCGAACAGGGAGCTCGCAGTGCGCTTGTTTTAGATACGTTTGCCTCGGCCCATATTGCCCGGCAGCACGAAGCACGGATTGCCTTGCTTGAAGGTATCATTGAAACAGTGCAGCTTCGCAAAAAAATAGCACTCATGGAGCAGCCCTACAATGAAGCGGCTGCACTTGCCGAGCTACTAAAGACACGCCAGGCCATTGAACAACAGCTTGATCTTTCTTTCTCTCAAAACCAACCTACCTGTTTTAATAGCATTTACTTTCCGCTCGCTTCTCCGAATTTTAGCGAAGCATATGATTGTAGTAGCGATGGCATTATTTCCGGTGAATGCAGCGGCATGCTCGGTTCACTTTTATTTTGCGCCCAGCAAGACACACCGCTTTTTCTCTCACTTAAAAAATTCGTAGGTTACCAAGTTGCCCTTAGTTATGACGAGGCACACATTGAGTTACCTGCACAGCAAACTTCTTTCTTTTGACAATTACACCTGATGTGTGTATAGTTACGCTTAATCGTTCTACTCCGAGGAGGATACGTGTCGAAACCATTCGAAGCAATCTATCACGGTGCCGCCGGTCTGGCAGGCAAGCCAGTGGCCATCGAGGGAAGTACTCGCGAGGAAGTTCTGCGCAGTGCGCAGACTTGTTATCCAGAAGCGGGCATAGCGGGCAGATACCTCCAGAAGATCCGCATCGGATCGTGCAAAACCACGGTCTGGATCGAAGACCGCGGCTGGGTCGAGGCAGCTGACGCGCTCCTTCCAAGTTAGACGTGCAACTCTGGCCACAACGCGGCACATTCGCGTTGTGGCCAGAGTCTGTTTTTTATCTAATAACCTATATTTTTGCTATATTATTAATAAAGTTTTATAATAAGATAGTCCTATTACCTTCACATGCCCCGAGAGTAGAGTCTCATCATGGCCAATGCGAACAGCGAGCTCACTCGAAAGATCGTCAATGCGCTCAAAAACCAAAAAGTGAGCGCTCAGCAAGTCCTTGAGATGCTTGAAGCACGACCGGATGTACTCGACAAACTTACCTCCTTCCTCGTGACGACAGTCCGAGAGCATCTAAAGATGGTCGACAATCATGCATCGTTAGATGCAAAGTTGCTTACTGCTCGCGTATACAATACTCTAAGGCATCACGAGATTACTACCGTAGGCGAGCTGCGGTGTCTTGACGAAGGAAATCTTAGAGATATCCGTAACATAAACGATAGCAGTATCCGTATCATACGCAGCTACCTTCAGTCACTGGGTACAGACATACCTCAGACGTCCGAAGAACGCATGGTAAGGCTTAAGGAAGTGTTCGGTGACCCGACCAAGATACCGACACATTTTCTCATGTGCCTTGGTGTCATAAGCCTGCCAACAATACTCGATAAGTTAGCCGGCTTAGGCATTTATGCTTATGGTGATTTTAAAGGGACCACACAGGCCAAGCTACGGGCCTGTTCTCTCAATATAAGCATTGAAGAGCTTACATATGAGCTGCGGCTCTGTGGCATCAAGCTCCCAAAGGGATAATAGGGCATCCGGTTTTGCGCAGACACGCAAAACCGGGCTGTTCCAAAGTAAATAACTACTTATTTATTTTGCAGCTGCAATGTTCCACACACCAGTAAAGGTCGGTGTTATGGAACTGCCAAAAGCACAACACATGAACTAACCTACATGGCGTACAATAGAACACAGAAAAGGTGAGGGGAAATAAACAGTGACCAGGGCACTCTATAGAAAATATCGCAGCAAATCACTCGATGAAATTGTTGGCCAGTCGCATGTAACCGATATTTTAGCACGTAGCCTTGCACAGGGACGTGTGGCACATGCCTACCTGCTTACTGGCCCTCGCGGTGTTGGCAAAACCTCGATTGCACGTATTTTAGCTTACGAAATCAATAAGCTACCCTACAATGAAGACGCCACCAATCTTGATATTATTGAAATAGATGCCGCCAGCAACAATGGCGTAGAGGATGTCCGCGAACTCCGCGAAAAAGTGCAGATCGCACCGGTTTCAGCTGCCAAAAAAATCTACATTATTGACGAAGTTCATATGCTTTCAAAGGCCGCTTTTAATGCGCTGCTAAAAACACTCGAGGAACCTCCCGAGCACGCCGTATTTATTTTGGCTACTACCGATGCCGATAAGTTACCGCAAACGATCATCAGCCGTACTCAACGATTCCACTTTAGGGCGATTACGCCAAAAGACGCCGCTTCGCACCTAAAGCACATCGCAAAAGAAGAGAATATAAAAATTAGCGATGAGGCATTAAAGCTCATTGCGGTTCGCGGCGATGGCAGTTTTCGCGATAGCATTAGCTTGCTTGACCAACTAAGCAGCCTCTCTGACAAAAAAGAAGGTATTACGCCGGAACTGGTTGAAAGATCACTTGGCCTTGCCCCGCTGCAGCACGTTGACAAGCTTTTGGCCGCCTATGAAGCTAAGGATCTAAAAACCATTATCGCTCTTCTAGACGAGAGCGACCAAAACGGCACACAATCGGGTATTCTCGCGACTCAACTAATTCAGACTATCCGCGAAACTATTGCTGAAAAACCACAATTTATGGACCTGCTTGACCAACTGCTTGATGTGGCGAAATCGTCCCAGCCAGATATAAAATTACTCACTATTCTTGCCAGCCATGCGGCCATGAAACCAAAAACTGCCGCCCTGGTAGCACCGCCACTTGAAGTAAGTGCTTCGGTTGCAGAACTGGAAAAGCAAACGAACAAACCGGTACTTTCTACCTTGAAACAAGCCGCTCCTCGCCATATTGATCTTGATGCTACTTCTTCGTATTCTGCGGAACTCGCACAAGCTCAAACATCAAGCTCAACCGGGAGAAACGACAGTGTTTCAAAGCATGAAACCACCGATCTACCTCTGTCGAACCATTCGAATGGAAGTATGGCCAGACATCTGCAGCCCGAGAGTGAACCGATGTCGGGACTCGATATCACTCCCGGCGCGAAGCCGTCTGGACATGCAGACAATTCAAATGGTGATCAAAATAAAACAAACGCCTCTATTCCGGCAAGTGCAGTGGAAAATTTTGACTGGCAAAAACTTATCGAATACACGCGCACGCATTTTGTCGCCATTTATAGCGTTCTCTCAAAATGCGGCTTTGAGCTAGAGGAAGGGAAGCTCATTCTCTACACTGGTAACGCCTTTTATAAAAAGAAGCTCGATGATGCCAAGTACCGTGGTAGCCTCATTGATTGTCTCGTTGCAACGGGTGTCACAGGCTTTGACATTGAAACAATCGGCACCCCTCCTCCACCAAAAGATAGCACTGCAGCCGCAGTTGCTGCTATTATGGGTGGAGGAGAAGAGGTAACCGTAGACGCATAGTCTTGGTGATTGGTGTTATGGCAGCAAAAAACGTTCCGGCCGGTAAAATACCGCCACAAAATTTAGACGCCGAAATGAGTTTGCTCGGCGCTGTTTTAATTGACGAAGAAACGCTTGCCGACATTTCCGAACATGTCACACCAAAAGACTTTTACGACAAACGGCATGCAACTACGTTTGCCGCCATGATGCGCCTTTACGAGCAGCATAAGCCCGTTGACCTCTTGACGCTTACGGAAGAACTGAAGAAAAAAGATGAACTCGAACTCATTGGCGGTTCGGCCTTTTTAACCGAGCTTACTAACTACGTTCCAACTGCCGCCCACGCCGAAGCCTACGCCGAACTGGTAGCCCAAAAAGCCGTGCGGCGGCGACTTATTAAGGCCAGCGGCGAAATATCCGAACTTGGGTTTGATGAAAACACTACTACCCAGGAACTGCTGGAAAAAGCCGAAGCCGAACTGTTTAGCGTAAGCGACCAATCGCTCAAACAAGACCTTGTAAGCATTGAAACTATTTTAACGGACAGTTTTGACCGCATGGAAGAACTACACCGCAATAAGGGCGCGCTGCGCGGTATTCGCACCGGCTACCGTGACCTCGACAACATGACCGCCGGACTGCAACGGTCTGATCTTATTATTCTGGCAGCGCGTCCTGCCATGGGTAAAACAACGCTTGTTACCAACCTGGCATATAACGTTGCAACGATCGCCAAGCAGCCCGTACTCTTTTTTAGCCTCGAGATGAGCAAAGAACAACTGGTCGACCGTATGCTTGCCGATGCCAGCGGGGTTGATGCCTGGAATATCCGTACCGGAAACCTGAGCGATGACGATTTTAGCAAGCTGTCCGAGGCCATGGGCGAAATGGCTGAAGCCCCCATTTTCATTGATGACACCCCAGGGCTTTCCGTACTAGAAATGCGCACCAAGGCCCGCCGGGCAGCACACGAACGTCCCCTTGGCCTTATTATTGTCGACTACCTGCAGTTAATGCAGGGAAGCGGCCGCGACAATGGCAATCGCGTGCAAGAGGTGAGTGAGATTAGTCGTGGCCTTAAGTTAATTGCGCGTGAATTGAACGTACCGCTTATCGCCCTCAGTCAGCTAAGCCGTTCCGTTGAAAGCCGCAGCCCGCAAATTCCACAACTGGCCGACCTGCGTGAGTCGGGAAGCATCGAGCAAGATGCCGATATTGTATCGTTTATTTATCGCCCGGGCTACTACGAACCCGATAATCCCGAGTTTGAAAATATCACCGACTTGATTATCGCCAAACACCGTAACGGTCCTGTCGGCAAAGTTCAGCTTTACTTCCACCCCGAGCGCCTGCGATTTATGTCGCTTGATACCAAGCACGAGTAATAATCGTGATATAATCGTAAGTAATTTATGGGTAAACAAATAACTGAATACTTACTTTATCGCTGGCGTTATCTGCTGGGATATGGGGTTATTGCGATAAGTCTTATCGGGCTGCTTATCGTGGCCGGAGTGTTTATTCCCGGTGCCCTTACCCAGGCCGAAATGAACTCTGTTGTTATGAGCAAAGCTATTTCATTTTCGCTGGATTCATTCGATGTCAACAGTATAATAAATTTGCCGTACCATCTGTTGCAGCGTGCCAGCCTTGACCTGTTTGGCGTGTCGCTTCTTAGCATAAAACTTCCGTCACTTCTTTTAGGCTTTCTATCGGCTCTTGGAATGCTCATGCTGCTGAGAATGTGGTTCAAGCAAAACGTTGCAGTACTCACGGCGATTTTAGTTATTACAACCGGACAGTTCTTGTTTATTGCACAAAGCGGCAGCCCCAGCATTATGTACGTGTTCTGTTCAATCTGGCTACTTGTTTCGGCAATGATGATATCAAGGCGAGCAAAGTTTTCAGGACTCTGGAAAATCGTTCTTTTCAGCCTTTCTGCCATTAGTTTATACACGCCGCTTAGCCCGTATGTGCTCATTGCGCTTCTTAGTGCCGTCATACTCCACCCGCACCTGCGCTACCTGGTGCGCCAGCTTTCAAAAGTAAAAATACTGGCAGCAGGCCTTCTGGCGCTCGTTATTGTTGCACCCCTTATGTACGTGACTATCCGTCACCCCGACCTTGGGCTACGACTACTGGGCGTACCGACCGAGTGGCCAAACCTGCAGGCAAACGCCGTCTTGTTACTTGAGCAGTATTTTAACTTTACATCGTCTAACAACATGATTCCAATGAATCCAGTATACGGTTTAGGGCCGATGATTCTTATAGCGCTTGGCATTTACCGTCTATTTACCACCAAGTACACCGCCCGCAGTTATATTATTAGCGCCTGGGCCATTTTACTGACGCCAGTCCTGCTCATCAATCCGCGGTTTACAAGCATTACTTTTGTTCCTGGGCTATTACTTATGGCGATGGGAATCAATACGCTGCTTTCGTTTTGGTATAAGCTTTTCCCACGTAATCCCTACGCCCGGCTTGCAGGGTTAGTGCCCCTGGCAGTACTGCTAGGCGGTATGGTGCTTTCAGGGATCGACCGTTACGCGTACGGCTATTTATACAACCCTGAAACCAGATCGAACTTTTCAAATGACTTGCGGCTTGTGAACAAACAACTACGCCAAGAAAAAAGCACCGTTACATTAGTGGTTAGCAAAGACGAGGCACCATTTTACGCGGTAGTTGCGCAGTATCATCCGAATGTTTCCATTGCCGAATCATTGGTGCTCGTACCGGGCGGCGTAACGCTTGTTAGCCACGATGCATACCCGGTAGCAAAACAAAACGCCATCGAACCATATCGCATTATTACCGATACAACCACCCATAACGCCGATAGATTTTATGTCTACAAAACAGAAGTAAAATAAAGTCAAATACAGGGGCGGATTATAGCCTGGCGAAAATGGGTTTTCGGGTGGTTTTTGAGAAATAGGGCTATTTTAGAACGTAGCCGAATAGGTTATACTTAGTATATGAACGGAACAAAGCTTATCGATTCCGAAAAGACAATCAAGGAGCTCCAGAAGCTTGTTGTTAAAGTAGACTACTCAGAAAGTCTAACGACAAAAAAAGCAAAGGTTGATTCTAGTAAACTATGGGAATTAGCTAAAAAAGTAGGCAAGAACCTTAATGACGATTCTCTATCCTCAACAAGCCCTGCACGACCTTAAGGATTCAACTATCTTCCTGGATACGAATGTATTTAGTATTGGTGCGCGCTGCCAGCCGCTGATTGATATGTTAGTCACCTTAAAAGCTGATCACGGCTGCTCACTAACAACAATTCCTTCTGTGCTATTTGAATTTACTAATGGGTCAAGTGACCTGCAGATATTTAACCAACGAAGAGAGTTGATGTCTGCGATTGTTGATTCTGTTAATCCTGCTAGATATATAAATAATATTGACGATTTTTCCGTAGTAATGGCGAAGATAAACGGTCAAAATAGATCATATACAGACTTCTTACTCGCAGCTGCACTCTACAGCTATAGACACGCAAAGGTATACCTACTCACTACAGACTTAAGGGCACTCCCGAAGTTCTTTGATAGAGTATCCATAATCATGGCTGAAGAGAAGAGCGGGGATGTCAAGAATTTTGGCATATATAGCTTCAATGAAGAAAGCTACCTCAAAGCTGCTCGATCAATCATCAGAGCATAGGACCGCACTTATAAGGTTTAGTCTTACTTCTCCAGTCATCCCTGTTACATCAAGAAAATTGTGTCTATAAAACTGATACGAAATAACGTATACTAGTAGAAGTAAAATATGGCGGAGGAGTGAAACTATGGCATTTGACCAAGTAAAGATGTTAAATCAGTTACGAAAAGCACAAAAAGACCTTTCAAAGGAAATCATTGAAGTTGAAGCTGGTGACGGTGCTGTTGTTGTTCAAATCAACGGTGAACTGAAAATCAAAAGTGTTAAAATCGACCCGGCGCAGGTTGACCTTGATGATATTTCAGAACTTGAACACTGGATTGAAATCGCTGTTCGCGATGGCCTGGCAAAAGCGCAGGAAGTTGCTGCCGAAAAAATGAAGCCACTCATGGGTGGACTTGGCAACCTGGGACTATAGGAAAAGGAACATACTTTGGCACAGCTACTACCAGCAGCGCTTCTTCGCGCAATTGATGAGATCGGCCGGCTTCCGGGTGTTGGCGCCCGTACCGCAGAACGCTATGCGTATTTTTTGCTGCGCAGCGACAGCCATACCGCCGATAAATTAGCGCATGCCATCGCTGAACTTCACAGGGGCGTAAAAACGTGCCCAATGACATTTGCCTTAATCGATGCCGATGAGGATATTTCGGTGCTTTATAGCGACCCATCCCGCGACAAAAAACTGGTTGCCGTTGTGGAAGAACCGCTTGATATTATAGCCCTGGAGCGTACGGGACAGTTCCATGGTACATACCACGTGCTTGGCGGAGCAATATCACCAATAGATGGCATCGGGCCCGAGCAGCTGCACATCCCAGAGTTACTTGAGCGCATTACAAGAGATGACGTTGAAGAGGTTATTATAGCTACCAACGCCAGCGTTGAGGGGGAGTCTACCGCACTTTTCTTACAGCGGCACATCCAGGACAATGGCTCTACTGTAAAAATGAGCCGCCTCGCGCGCGGTATTCCCGTAGGTGTCGACCTGGAGTATGCCGACCAAATTACCCTTACTCATGCCCTTGAAGGCCGCCGGGCATTTTAGTCAGTCATGAACATCACCTCGGTTCACCTATAACTTTCTGTTATAATAAAGCAGATGTACGACACCGCAACCCAACTTATTACCGATGCTAAAAAAATAATTGTTATTCAGGCCGAAAATCCTGACGGCGATTCACTGGGCAGCAGCCTGGCCCTTGAAGAAATCCTCAGCGACCTTGGCAAAGAAGTCGTTTTATATTGCCCGATCGATACGCCAAAATATCTCCGTTATATTAATGGATGGGATAGAGTTGTTACGGAATTTGATGCTTCGGCCGATCTTGCGATTATTGTCGATACCAGCGCCGATGTGCTTATTACCAAGGTACTCGAAACTCCCGGTGTTCGCCACTTTCTTGAAAGTCACAAAGTATTGGTTATCGACCATCATACGACAGAATCAACACTCAGTTTTGAAAATACCATGCTCGCCGAAGATGCCGTTGCCACCAGCGAAATTATTTATAAACTCGCTAGCGACAACAACTGGAATATTACTTCGCAAGCCGCCGAAAACATGTTGATTGCTATTATGTCCGACAGCTTAGGCCTGACCACGCAAAACGTAACGCCGAACAGCTTTTTTGTTGCCGGTAAACTTACCGAACTTGGGGCCAGCAACTCAACTATTGAAGCACGCCGGCGTGAATACATGAAAAAATCGCCCGAGATTCTTGCCTACAAGGGCGAATTAATCGGCCGCATTGAATATATGCTCGCGGGAAAACTGGCGCTCGTACATATTCCATGGGAAGACATTCAGGCTTATAGCGACCAATACAATCCAAGCATTCTGGTGCTTGATGAAATGCGCCTGGTTGAAGGCGTTGAACTGGGCGTAGCCATTAAAACCTACCCCGATGGCAAGGTAACCGGCAAGCTACGCGGAAATCTGCCTATTGCCGAAACGGTAGCCGGCTTCTTTGGCGGCGGTGGCCATAAATACGCTGCCGGCTTTCGCGCCTACGCCGATTACGATACAATCATCTCAGAACTCGTAACTGCAACAGATAAGGCCTTAAAAGAATATGAAGCGTAATTTTCCCCAAGCCTGTACGCCCGGCGCCTAATATCGTGGCGTCTCTCATTCGAAATATATCATTTTAATCACGAAGAGAATCTAGCATGGCATTACAACTACACAATACGCTTACAAAAAAAGTTCAACCGTTTACCTCTATTGAACCCGGCAAAGTAGCCCTGTATACCTGTGGGCCAACTGTTTACGACTATCAGCATATTGGCAACTGGACAGCCTATATTTATTGGGACACCCTCGTTCGTACACTTATTGCCAACGGCTACAACGTTGAACGCGTCATGAATATTACCGATGTTGGGCACCTTACCGGCGAAAACGAGGGCGATGCCGATACGGGCGAAGACAAACTGGAAAAAGGCGCCCGCCGCGAAGGCAAAACCGCATGGGAAGTCGCCGAAATGTACAGCGAAGACTTTCTTGCCGGCATGGAAAAGCTGGGTCTCATTATGCCAGAACACATCACCAGAGCTACCGATTTTATTCCCCAGCAGCTTGATTTGGTGCGTATTTTAAAAGAAAAAGGCTACACCTACCAAATTAATGACGGTATTTACTTTGACACCAGTAAATTTCCAACCTACGCTCAGTTTGCCAACCTCGACCTGGCCGCCCAAAAAGCCGGTGCCCGCGTTGAATTTAACCCCGAAAAACGCAACCACAGCGACTTTGCACTCTGGAAGTTTACGCCAGCAGGCCAAACACGCGACATGGAGTGGGAGACACCGATAGACTTGCTCGATAAAACCTCGCTACCCCTGTCGAGCAATTCAGACTCTATTTCCACTAAACATCTGCAGCCCGAGCCTGAGCTGACGTCAAAACCCAACTCAGACCCGGAGCGAAGCCGTTTAATGGAAATAGAGGATGAAACTGCGATCGAGTCAAAACAAGCCAAAACAATGGGCTTTCCCGGCTGGCATCTCGAATGCTCCGCCATGGCCATGAGCATCCTCGGCCCAACCATCGATATTCACACCGGCGGTATCGACCATATTCCCGTTCACCATACCAACGAAATTGCCCAATCCGAAGCCGCCAGTGGCAAAGAATTCTCCCATTTTTGGATTCACAACAATCATCTTAAGGCAAATGGCACAAAAATCAGCAAAAGCCTTGGCAATGGTTATACCTTACAAGACCTCGAAGAACGAGGCTTTACGCCGCTCGATTTCCGTATGTTTGTTTTACAGGGCCAGTACAGCAACGAAGGCAACTTTACATTCGAAAACCTTGAAGCCGCAAAAAACCGCCTTCACCATTGGCGAAACGCTGCTGCACTTCGCCATCAAACCCACGATACACTCCGTGATGACGATGAAAAATCTACTGATGAAAAGACTGTTAGCCTTCTTGCCGCGTCTCAGGCCATACGCGAGGCTGTCAGCGATGACCTTAATACTCCAGAGGCGCTGCGTATTGTCGATCAGGCATTTTCGCAGCTTGACGGAAAAGCCCTCAAAGACATTCACGAATACGGCCTGGGACAGCTACTTGAAACGATTGATGATATTCTGGGATTGCAGCTGCAAACAAGTACCCCGGACATTTCTGATGATATAAAGCAGCTTGTACTTGAACGTGAACGTGCCCGCGATACAAAAGACTGGGCAACGTCAGACACTCTCCGTGACCAGCTAAAAAAACAGGGGATCACCGTACGTGATACGGCCAGCGGCAGTATTTGGGAATACATTTCTTAGCTATTTTACAATATCTTATAATATGTTATTATAAGACTACTGTTCGTACGACAAGAACGAGGAGGAGCCATGGCAGGACCGTCCAGCAGTAACCAGCGACACAAGCCGGTGCGAAACAAGCGGGTGCATGAGGACAAGTACGCGAAGGAGGCCGGCACGAGTCCGGAAACTTCCGACAACGACACATCAGCACAAGCCAACCAGCAGCAAGGGAAGCGAGCTCCCAGAACGCACAGACGCCAAGCACCACCCCAAGAATGAGGCCCTACACCTCGTTAGTACGAACAAGGCCTCGCCCGATGTATTTCGCGGCGAGGCATTGTTCTTTTTTAAAGACTACTAAGCTTCGTCACCCTGTATTTTTTTTACCAGCTTATTTAGCGGCCTCTCGCTTTGCCGGCGGTTCTTTTTGGCCCGCTGTAAATAATCTTCGAGTAGTACTTTAAGGCACCCAGCAACAGGAATAGAAATAATACCACCAGCTAGTCCAAATACATAAATACCGACAGTAACCGAAGCCAACACCGCAAGCGCCGAAAGCTCTAATTTGCGCGCCTGAATAGTTGGTGAAATAAAGTTATTTTCAACCTGTTGGTACAGTACGAAAAAGATGGCAAAAATAACGGCAGCCGTTAAGTCGTTGAAGGCGAGCAGCAACGAAATAATAATCCCACCAATGGTCGCACCAAACATTGGAATAAGCGACAGCGTAAAAGCAATGGCAATCGTTGGAAGTGCCAGATTGGCTGGAACGGCAGTGAAAAAGAAGCTCAAAATAAACACTACGATACCTGCTGTCAGCGCACCGATTGCCGATACGGTCAGTTGCCCCGTGACGTAGCCCGTGACAACGTTATACATGCGGTGAATAAGCTGGCGATGGTATTCCATACGCTCTTCATCGTTATAAACTCCCCAAAGACGCTTTAGCCAAGCCGGCCCTTCAACAAGCATTAAAAAGGAAAGAACAAGCACCAGGAAGCTCGAGGTAAGTGTTGATGCGACTGAGCCAAGGCCAGAGAGAACATTCTTTCCCGCATCAGTTGCCCAACCAGCCGTGCTGTTTTTTATAGAGTTAAGCGCATTGTCTACTTGCGGCTGAAGTTGATATTTATCAATAAGACTGCTGAGCCCGTGCCACTGAGTGGTAGCATTTTCAATCAGTCCAGGCACCGTTTCGGCGAATTTAGCCGTTTGCTGCGCAATTGGCGGCACTACCAAAAAGACAAACACGGAAAGTATCGTAATAACGAGTACATAGGCAATCGCCGTCCCTGCCACCCGGCTTTTTCCCGGCAAATGGCTGGCTAAATAGCTCACCGGAGCGTTTAAAGCCAGTGCTAAAAAGAATGCAATGCCGAGTATTATTAATGCTGACTGTGCGCTATAAATTGCTAAAATCGCGAATGCAAACCCAATTACTACAAGCCAAAAGCGTACAAACGTCTTGGTATCTATCTCTATTCGTACTTTCATAATGTGGCTATTATAGCACTTTGGCGCCCACCACGATATGGCATTGCAAGAAATAAAAGGGCAGCCCGCACTAAGGCGAGCTGCTCAATTACCGCAACCGTCACTGAAGGAGAAGAGACAGTGACTCTTACTAAAGGTCGCCCGTAAACATATAGGGCGTATTAAAGCTGCCCGAGGTGTAGGACGTAATGCCATAAGGTTGCGTACCAACCTGGAACCAGCGATAAATCGCCGCACCACCCGCTACAGGGTAGTCATATTGTGTACCCGTGTACGTTCCGCTAGCAGGGTAAGGAGCTAGCTCACTCGATACCTGGCTTGCATAGGCAGTTCCAAGGTTTTGGATTTTAAGCTGTACCCAGCCGCCCGTATTGTACGTACGAGAAACAGCAACATTACAGGTGTTTGTGCCACCTTGGTATTCATCGTAAACGTAACTTGTACCGTTCCATACGTACATGTAGGCAGAGTATGCGCCGTCAACGCCATAGAATGCCGGGTAGGTGTAGCTTGTACCGGCTGCTATCGATGTATAAAGGTCGCGGTACATACCTTGGTTCCATACTAAAATGTGGAGGTATTTAACCGAGCTTGTCGTGTTTTTTACCGTTGTATAAACCAGGTTTTTCCAACAATAGTTATAAAACGGCTGAAAATCAACCCCGGCAACATTACCGGCAAGTGGCGTTGCAACGCGCGCTGCCGTGTCCAATTTACCTTCGGCATTTGTTTTAACGAGGTCGGTTGAACCGAGCTTTTCTGTTAGCTTTGCATCTTTGCTACCAGGTTCAACCGGTGGTTTTGCCTGCGGACCCGAAGTGACCTGTTGCTTATTAGCTGGTGGTGTTGCTTGAGGCGTAGGTGCTGCGAGTGCACTTCCGGCAGAAGTAGCGATCATAACCGCACTGAGTGTCAGGCCGCTTACTAACTTTTTTAATTGTTTAAGTTGCTTCACGTTATATGCTCCTTATTCTAATTTGCATGCTGATCAACACAATTTCATCGTACTCCACCCATAAGCATGCTGAATAGACTTGTTTTAAAGAGATAACTTATCGTAGTAATTTAATTAAATAGTCATTAATTTTACATACGAAAATAACGTTTTTCTCAGTTTAGTAACGAACGCGCAACGCTTTTTTGCGTACGCTATAGCTAAGCGGAGAGGGAAGCTTGCGCACCTCCCCATCGTATGACACATGCGTGCGAGACCGTTTCATTTTTATTGTCAGCGATGAAACCGTGCGAACCTCAAGATCTGTAAGCAGATGGGCCTTACCGACAAGCGCAAACAGCGTTATTTTTAGCAGTGCCAGGCGCGAGACCGTTTTTGCCATAAATACCGACAGTACACCTTGGTTCAGTCGTGTTCGCACCGGAGCGCCCAACCCATCGAGCGCATACTTATTATTGCCCACAAACACAAACGGCGTGCGAAAGGTTTCCTTGCCGATTGTTACCGTAAACGTACGCAGGCGCACCAGGGCACGTACACTGGCAAATACCGCCGCCGGCCACTTGCCAAGTGTCGTTTCAATTTTATCGCGTTCACGAAGCGAAGAAGGATAAAGCCCGATACTCGAATTATTAATAAAAATATGCTTATTTACCTCGGCGACATCGATAGTATGAACTTTAGAATAGGCCAGCGACTTAATTGCCTCGTCAAGCTCCTGTGAAATACCCAGGTCTTTCGTAAAATGGTTAAGCGTTCCACCGGGAAGCGGCGCCAGTACGGCTTTTGTACCTACAACGAGGTTCGCTACAGCGCTTATCGTTCCATCGCCGCCGACCACTGCGATCATTGCACCTTTGGCAATAAACGGGGCAAGGGTTGCCTCAAGCTGATCATCAATCACCACCCAGTGATCCACCGAGATACCATGTTTTTTACATAGCCCGCGGAGTATCCGTTTACCCACGGCGCTGCCGGATTTCGGATTAAACACAATGATGATATTTGTTACGTTACCCAAGAATAAACCCGATACCAATCAATCCCACTAGCCCCAGCAACCAGCCTGCCATAACATCACTAGGATAATGCGCCCCCAGGTAAATACGCGATAAGCCAATCAGAAAAATAAGCAGCGCAAGAAATGCAGCGACAGCGGCGCTAAGTGGCAGCGGTAAAAATCGTACGGTCAGTAGCGCCAATGCACCGTACGCCACCATGCTGCCTACCGCATGACCGCTTGGCAAGCTATAGGTACTAAAGCGCATATTAAGAACGTAATCGGTCAGCGGCCGTTTGCGGCGCAACGCAACCTTTAAAATAGAGCCGGCAGTGAACGTTTCTATAATAATAACTCCCGCCCAAAAAAGCGGCATATTCGATGCGCCAAAACCAGCCCCAGCAACCATTGCGCCAATACCGGCGGTAAAAACAGGTTGACCCACAAACGTAGCGGCTACCATAGGGGTTTTCCATTGCTCCGGCCAGCCCTGAATTTTTTTCGTCAATCGGCGGTCAAACTTGTGCAGTAAGCTGTTCATATATCTATAGTATAATAGAAACATGCCAAGTTTTTCATTTGATATAGTATCCGAATACGATAAAGCCGAGATGAATAACGTGTTTGCCAGCACTGAACGCGAGCTAGGAAACCGTTATGATTTTAAAGGAACACCAGCAGCTATAGAATGGCTCGCTGACAAAGCCGGTTTTAAGATAACCGGTGCAGCCCAATGGCAATGCGATGCCGTGCTCGATATTGTACGCAAAAAGCTCGCCTCTCGCGAACAAAGCGCTAAAGTCCTTGATCTTTCAAAAACACCTGTTGAAAGTAACCTTAAAACAACCTGGGAAATTCCGTTTAAACAGGGCTTGTCACAAGACAATGCTAAACAAATTACTAAAATTCTGCGCGAGGAAGCACCAAAGGTAAAAGCCCAGATTCAGGGTGATGCCGTGCGTGTTACCAGCAGCAGCAAAGATGAGCTGCAAAATGTCATCGCCCTGCTTCGCGACCAGGACTTCGACTTTGCCCTGCAATACACCAATTACCGTTAGCATGATAAAATAGTATCTATGAATAAAGCCGTTCCACTTGTTACTATCGATCATTTTCGTATGGATTTTGGTAAGAAAACCGTCATAAAAGACCTGTCGTTTACTATTAATAAAGGTGAAACTTTTGGCCTTTTGGGAAGTAACGGCTCAGGTAAAACAACTACCATTCGGGCCCTGCTTGGTATCTACATGGCTACTGGCGGTCAACTACGCATTGACGGCAAACCGTACGAAGTTGATGGAAGCGTGAAGCTCGGCTACCTCCCCGAAGAGCGCGGGCTGTATAAAAAAGAAAAGGTTATTGATATTATGATCTATTTCGGGCAGCTTAAAGGTATGGCGCGCGCCCATGCGAAAGAGTGGTCGCTCGACTTTTTAAAGCGTGTTGACCTTGAAAACGAAGCCCAAACGCGCCTCGATAAACTTTCTGGCGGTATGCAGCAAAAAATTCAGGTAGGCATTGCCGTCATGGGCGACCCCACACTGTTGATTCTCGATGAGCCCGCCAAGGGCTTTGACCCGGTCAACCGCCGGCTTCTTATGGACATTATTGAAGAGCATCAGGACCAAGGGGCAACAGTGATTTTTGTAACCCACCAAATGGAAGAAGTAGAGCGTCTTTGTGATCGAATTTTACTATTAAAAGACGGCGAAAGCAGGCTATACGGGACAGTCGATGAAGTAAAAGATGAATTTGGCGGCATGGTGCTTGAAATCGTTTCTGAAAGTCCGGTTCCTAAAAACGACAAACTGTATTCGTATCAGCGCAGGGAAGGCAACGTAACATTACTTGAGCCAAAAGCCGATCTGCTGGCCATCCAACGATCACTGCTAAGTGCCGGCGTTGCCTATAGCCGCTTTGAACTAAAGCGTCCTTCGCTTGACGATATTTTTGTCGAAATTTACGGTAAACACGCCAAGGAGGAAAACTAATATGCACAACCTTGGCACCGTTATCCGTTTTGAGATTGGGCGAACCCTTAAAAAGAAGAGTTTCTGGCTAGCAGCACTTGCCATTCCGGTAGTGGCAGTTTTTGTTGGGGTTATCATTTTCTTTTCCAACAAAACAACCGATGAACAATCACAAAACCTTGCCAAAGAGCAATTTACAATCGGCATAACAGATGAATCTCATCTTATTTCACCAAAACTGCTCGAATCAGTTCACGCTCGTCCCATTGCCACGCCACAAGAAGGCGAGCAAGCGGTTAAGTCGGGCCAGCTCGATGCTTACTTTCACTATCCAAAAGATATCAGTAAAGATACAGTAAGCGTACGCGGCAAAAACGTTGGACTATTCAAAAATGGTCGCTATGAAGACTTGGCAGGGCAGCTGCTGAAACAGTCGGTCAGCGCAAAAACCAACCCGGGAGTGGCCACTGTGCTTCAAGGATCAACAAAATTCAACTCGCTCACCTATACTTCTGATGGTCAGGTAGACAAAGGCTTTCTTAACGTTATTGCTCCGGGTGTCTTCCTTGTGTTGTTTTACTTTATGATTGCCACATTTGGTAGCCAGATATTAACCAGCATCACCGAGGAAAAAGAGAATCGTGTTATTGAAATGATTCTGGCAACGATTAAGCCGACAACACTGTTAGTGGGCAAGCTGTTTTCGGTCATATCTTTGGCTTTCATACAAATGTTCGTTATCTTGATTCCAACCATTGTAGGATATCTGTTCTTCAAGGACCAACTGGCGCTTCCGAATCTCGACCTATCAACCTTGCCGCTTGACCCGACCGCCATAGGTCTTGGTGCAGTTATATTCATGGTGAGTTTCCTTCTTTTTACAGGCATACTCATGACGCTCGGCGCCGCTATGCCAACCGCAAAAGAGGCGGGCGGATTTATGGGCGGGGTGTTCGCGCTGTTATTCGGACCTCTCTACGCTGCACCACTTTTTGTGACATCGCCCGACTCAACGATCGTTCAGTTTCTAAGCTACTTTCCCCTCACCGCGCCAATTCCACTGTTGCTTCGAAATGCAGTCGGAAACCTGCCTCTTCACGAAGCACTCATTGCCATTGGCATACTTCTGCTTACAACCCTGATAGTTATTAGCATTGGTGTACGAATCTTTAAATTTGGAGCACTCGAATACAGCCGCAAATTAAGCATGAAAGAAGTAATGGGACGAAAAAGCTAACCGTTTGGTTAGCTTTTTAATATCACGCGCAACAATTTTAAACCATTGCAATAATCGCAAGAAGAAGCAACGTTACCGCTGCAAGAGCTGCGACTGCAAGGGCGAGTCTGGTTGGCTCAAAGTATTCTGACTTCTTTTGCTTTTTATTCGTTGTCTTTGCAGGTTGTTTCGTCATAATACAAGTGTAGCGTACTGCTCATTTCTCGACAACCCACTTATGCTTACGGTATACTAGCCATACTATGGAACTACTCCTACGCGAGCTAACAAAAGTCTTTAAAGGCGAAATTACCGATGACGGCCATGTTCTTCGCGCCCACTCGCACGATGCAAGTATATACGAAATGCACCCCGAAGCGGTGCTGTTTCCCCGCGACTCTGGCGATGTGCAACAACTTGTTGCGTTTGTCTCTGGGCACAAACATACTCATCCCTCACTTTCAATTACCTCACGGGGTGCCGGCACCGACATGACCGGGGGCGCCATTGGCAACTCGCTGGTTGTTAATATGACAAAACACTTTAAGGCGATTCATAGCGTTACCGCCAACGAACTGCATGTCCAACCTGGTGTATTTATGCGCAGCGTTGGGCCGCTGCTCGATCAAAAACAGGTGATGATCGGTAGTGTTCCGGCCAGTCGGCAGTGGTGCACAGTGGGCGGAATGGTGGCCAACAATGCCGGCGGCGAACAATCGCTGCGTTATGGCAATACCGAAAATTTTGTTAAAAAACTGAAAGTGGTATTTGGCGATGGAAAAGAATATACAGTCGAACCACTTACCCGGCGCGAACTAACCGCCAAAATGAAACAACGCGACTACGAAGGCGAATTGTATCGGCGCCTATTTACGCTGATTGAAGAGAACTACGATATCATCCGCAACGCACGTCCGCGCGTTAATAACAATTCAATGGGCTACAACCTTTGGAGCGTATGGGACCGTGACACCGGTATGTTCGACCTGACCCGCCTAATTACCGGCAGCCAGGGAACACTCGGAATTATTACCGATATCACTTTTAAACTTATTCCCAAAGCAAAGCATAGCGGTCTGCTTTTGCTTTACCTGCCAAATAACAAACAACTGGCCGGCATTATTCAAACAGTTTTAGCGCATCGGCCGGCCACATTCGAAGGTTTCGATGACATTACATTTGAGCTTGGTATTAAGTATTTTAGTGTTTTTCAAAAAGAACTGGGCACAAAAGAGTGGCTCAAACAACAGGCCAGTTTACTCAGTTCGGTAGCAAAATTTAAGGGTCATTTGCCAAACCTGGTGTTAATGGTCGAATTCGAGGGCGACACGGTCACCGAAGTAGGTGAAAAGATAGCCAAATTACAGCGCGAATTAGCCGGATTAAAAATAAAAATGGAAGTTGCTGGCAACGAAGAGGCGAGCAGCAAGTTCTGGCAGATTCGCCGGGCAAGCCTGTCACTTCTGCGTGAGCGCGTTCATAATAAGTTCGCTTCGCCATTCATTGATGACCTTACCGTGCAGCCAAAATATCTCCCCGAATTTTTGCCAGAACTCCGAAAAATAATCCGTAAATATAACTTGCCCGCAACCATTGCCGGACATTTTGGCGATGGCAATTTTCATATCATTCCGCTCATGAATATTCAAAGTCCAGCTCAGCAGGCAAAGTTAGAGCCAACCATGCGTGAAATAATTCCGTTGGTATTAAAATATGGCGGCACGCTGGCTGGCGAGCACAATGACGGCATGGTACGTGGTCCGTGGCTGCCAGCCGTGTTTGGCGATGACGTGTATCAGCTTTTTCGTCAAACGAAGGAAATCTTTGATCCGCAATACATTTTTAATCCGCACAAAAAGACCGATGCCAGCTGGGATTTTAGCATGAAGCATATTCGCACCACCAATAAAGACGAAATCATCAAGTAACAGCCCGAGTAGCCTTGACTACCATTACTTGACAATGTATAGTATATATATGACAACAGTCGCACAATCTATTGGCTGCGTAAAGGCTGCTACCGAAATTATCGGAGATAAGTGGACACCTCAACTACTCCGTTTCTTTGTGAACGAAGAAGTAGTACGGTTTTGCCAACTGCAAGACTTAGTAGGCGGCATCAACCCCCGAACGCTCTCGGCGCGCCTGCTGAGCCTTGAACAATCAGGTATTATCAAAAAACTCACCACCGAATCAAGCACGCGCTGCGAGTATTCCTTAACCCAAAAAGGCAAGGGGCTGCTGCCGATTTTGCACGACATGGAAGCCTGGAGCGAAAAATACGCTCCAAGTCGACATTAAGGCCAGTCTCAGCTAAAAACGTTACAGTAGTATTTATGAGAATATTGTTGATTGAAGACGAACACAAAATTGCCCGCGCACTTAAAAAGGCGCTAGAGCAAGAGAGCTATGCTGTTGACGTGGCCTACGATGGCGATGAGGGCTATGCCATGGCTACCACCGAACCGTATGACGCGGCAATTATCGACCGCATGCTACCCGGTGAATACGATGGCATCGCTATTGTAAAAGCAATGCGCACGGCGAAAATTCATACACCCGTGCTGCTGCTTACGGCACTTGGGGGCATTCGCGATCGTACCGAGGGGCTTGATAGCGGCGCTGATGACTATTTAGTAAAACCGTTTGCGCTGGAAGAGCTTTTAGCCCGCGTACGCGCGTTGCTGCGCCGCCCAACCCAGCAACAGTCAACAACGCTCACGGCAGGCGACCTGTCCCTTAATACGCTTACCTATGAGGTACGGCGCGGCGATACCAGCATTCAACTAACGGGTAAAGAGTTCGCATTACTTGAATATTTACTTCGCAATCAAAATCGACCATTGCCAAAAGAACTGATCATTTCGCACGTCTGGGATTACGATGCCGATATTTTGCCTAATACCGTTGAGGTGTACATTAAATATCTGCGCGCAAAAATAGACCAGCCGTTTAAAACTCAGATTCTGCATACTGTCCGCGGGTTTGGCTATAAACTCCAGGCGAGCGAGTAGCTGCCGCTCTAATGTTTGAATCTGCCACCCTGAAGCTAACGGTATGGTACCTGGCAATTATTATTGCCATCAGCCTGTTATTCAGCGTGGTCATTTACTCAATCGCATCTACTGAAGTTAACTCGCGAATCGGCTACCTTCAGCAAACCGGAAAGCCAGAACTTCGCATCAGTCAAAGCCTCAATGACATGCGCGAAGCCCAGGTGCATAAGGCCGAAGCCAACCTGGTTATGTCGCTGCTTATTACAAATGTGTGCATTTGGATTGCCGGTGGCATTGGCAGTTACTACCTTGCCCGCCGGACACTGCTTCCTATTGAAGAAGCCCACGAGGCTCAGTCGCGTTTTACCAGCGATGCCAGCCACGAGCTCAGAACACCGCTTGCCAGCATGAAAACAGAACTCGAGGTTGCGCTTCGCGATAAAACCCTGCCGGTCAGCGAAATGCGCGAATTGCTGGAGAGTAACTTGGAAGAGGTAGATAAGCTGACAAAACTTTCTCATACGCTACTGCAACTTTCGCAGCTTGACCATCAAAATATTGAACGGGAAAAAGTCGCGCTTGAAAGTGTTGCAAAAGCAGTCATGAAGCAGTTCGACAAAACAGGCAGGCGCATGGAGCTAGTCGAGCATAAAATTCCCGCAGTGTATGCCAATAAGCCTGCCATCGAAGAGCTGCTTACTATTTTGCTCGACAATGCGCTTAAATATAGCCCTAACGATTCGCTGGTGCGAGTGGCGTTAGTGAAGCAAAAACAACTGTCCGGGTTTGAGATTACCAATACGGGCGATGGCATACCTGCCGAAATTTTGCCCTATATCTTTGATCGTTTCTATCGCGCCGATGCCTCGCGTACCAGTGGAGAAAAGAAGGGGTACGGCCTTGGGCTGTCGCTGGCTAAAAAAATCGTTGAACTCCACGGGGGAGAACTCACCGTGAGCAGCGCGCCACAACAAACAACTACATTTCGCGTTCTACTGCCAAATCTCAGCATTTTGCAAGCAAAAAATAAGTCTTAACCCTTATATTCATAGTGTCAACATAATTAAGGAGACACTATGAATGTCATAAGCAGGGGAGTCAGAAATGCTCTTCGCAGCCCATTAAAATCAGGGGCCGTTATTGTAATGCTCGCAGTCAGCATCGGCCTTGTGCTCGCAATGCTCGTTGCCCGTTCAAGCGTTGATGCAAAAATCAGCGAAATTAAAGCCACTACGGCAACCGGTATTACTATCAGTCCCGCAGGTGTCCAAGGCGGTATGGGTGGAGGTGACGCTCTCACGGCCGACCAGGTAAAGACAATTACCGCAACGCCTCATATTAGCAGTGCGAGCTCAACGCTTACCGACCAGCTTGGGACAGAGGACACTAACCTGATTTCATCGCTCGCACTAGGCAACCTCGGACAGCGGCAAATGCGTTTTGAGCAAAAAACAGACTCCGCGCAAACAATGCCAGGCGGAGCCAGCGGCGATACTGTCCCGCGTAAAGCCATGACTCCGCGCACCACCGTCACGGGGACAAGTAACGCAACAACCATTGTAAAAAGCGACAAGCTGACAAGCGGCGCTATGATTAATGGAAACAGCGAAGACCTCGAGGCACTTGTTGGTAAAACGCTGGCAGAAAAAAATAACCTATCTGTAGGAAGTACATTTACTGCATATGGCAAAACAATAACCGTTAAAGGAATTTTCTCAAACGGAAGTGTCTTTCAAGACAGCGGTATTATCATGCCACTTGCCACCGTGCAAACGCTTACCGGTCAAGCTGGCGCAATCAGTAGCGTTACAGCAGCAGTTGATAGCAGTGACAATGTAGCCAGTGTCGTTACTGCGCTAAAAAGCGCTCTCAGTGACAAGGCAGACATCGTCAGCCAGCAGGAACAGGCTGCAAATAGCGTCAAACCGCTTGAAAGCATTGCAAACCTTGCGCTTACCGGCGTTATCGGAGCAGCAATTGCCGGAGCGATTATCGTGCTTCTTTCGATGATTATGATCGTCCGTGAACGTCGCCGCGAAATTGGCGTCATTAAAGCAATTGGCGGTACAAATATAAAAGTCATCGCTCAGTTCATGACCGAAGCGCTTACTCTCACTATCATTGGCGGCATCATCGGCCTGGGGCTTGGTGTGGCCGTTAGCGGACCGATCACACAATCACTCGTGGCGGGCAGTGAAACCGGTGGCTCGGCAGCGACACGCGGCCAAGGTAGTCCGCAAATACGAGCCGGCAGCTTTGGCGGCGTGTCGGCCCAGCTTAGGGCAAACGTTACCTCAGTTACCAGCACCATCACACCGCAAATTTTTATGAGCAGCATCGGTATCATGCTACTGATCGCCATAATCGGCAGCGCCGTTCCAGCATGGGCCATTGCGCGCATTCGACCAGCCGAAGTATTAAGAAGCGAATAAGAAAGGAATAATTTATGCTAACCGTTACACAACTTACCAAAACTTTTGAAGCAGCCCACGGTGAGGTGAGGGCCATACACAACGTCAGCTTTACCGTAAAAACAGGCCAGTTTGCCTCAATTATCGGCAAAAGCGGCAGCGGCAAAACCACATTGCTTAGCCTCCTTGGTGCCCTCGACTCGCCCAGTAGCGGCAAAATACTGGTAGATGAAATCGATATTGCCAGACTTTCGGGTCACGAGCAGACCAACTATCGCGCTCATAAAATTGGCTTCGTATTTCAGCACTACAACCTCATACCAAACCTTACTGCACTCGAAAATGTCATGCTTGCTCTTGAATTTGGCGGCGTACCGGCCCACGACCGTATTGAGCGGGCAATACAGCTGCTAAGCGATGTAGGGCTTAGTAGCGAAGAGCAAAAGCGTAAGCCCGGACGCCTTAGCGGGGGACAGCAGCAGCGTGTGTCTATTGCGCGGGCGCTTGCCAATCGTCCGGCAATCATTCTGGCCGATGAACCAACTGGCAACCTGGACAGTGAAACAGGCAAAAAGATATTTGACCTACTTCATAGCTTGTCGCGCAGTGAAAATACCACTATTCTGGCCGTCACGCACGACCTCGATATTGCCGGCAAAACCGATCGCACATTTACCTTAAAAGACGGTACAATGCTTGCCGATAAAAGATAGTGTCGTGCTTTTAGCAACATGGCCTATTTCTCAGAATCGACTCAGCATTGTGATCCATACTAAGCTTGTAGTGAGTGTTCACTACATGAGAGCACAAACAACCAAAAGGAGGCACTATGAACTCTAGCAAAACAATGTATCTTAGTAAAAAAGGAATGAAGGAACTAAAAAAGCAAATCGCCCGGCTGGAACGCGATCGTCAAGAAGGCGTACTGCGGCTTCGTGAGCTCGACAAAACCGATGGCCACGATGAGCGCCTGGCGCGGATTGAGCAGCTAGCCAGCATCGAGGTAACCGAAAGTGAGCTTGCCGATAAAAAAATGGTATTCTCACAGGCCAAGTTGTTTCCACGCAAGCGCGATGCCTTCAAAGTGGCAATTGGCTCGGTGGTCGACCTGCTTGATACCAGCGGTCGGATTGTCCGCTACACTATCGTAGAAAGCATTGAAGCCAACCCAAGCGATGGACGGATTTCTATAAAAAGCCCGCTTGGTCAAAAACTGGTCGGCAAACAAATTCAGGATATTGTTGAGTGGAGCGCCGGTTTTCGAACAAACAAGCTGCAACTTGTCGGCATCGGTTGACATCAAATAATACAGTAAAACAAAAAATATGCGCTCGTAAATAACGGGCGCATATTTTATTGCGCTCAGCAAGAGAGGTAGCATCTTAATACGTATTTTTTGCTATAATAACGCTAATGCTCTATTACACAAAAAGCGTCCGTCAAACCCTTAAAGAATTTGATGCCGCCGAAGGCGGCTTAGCCGACAGCGAGGCTGGCGAACGGTTGCAAAAATACGGCCCTAATACTATTAAAATTACCGGTGACCCTTTATGGCGTAAGCTTATCGAGCCATTTGCCAATGTTTTTATGCTGGTATTGTTTATTGCAGCCGGTATTAGTATTTTTCATCACGATTACCTCGATGCTTTTATTATTGGTACGATCATATGTGCCAGTGCGACCATTTATTATGTGCAGCGCTTTTCGACCGAACGGATTATTCGATCACTTAAAAAACACGATGTTCAAATGGTCGAGGTCTTGCGCGATGGCAAAACAGTTGCGATCGATTCCAGCTTTCTTGTTCCTGGCGATGTCATCTCTGTACATGAGGGCGAAAAAGTGCCGGCCGATGCGCGCATACTTAAGGCGCAGTCGCTACGCGTTGACGAATCACAACTCACGGGTGAATCACTTCCTATTACCAAGCAGACCGATGCACTAGCCGGTCAAAAAGAGGTCTACGAACAAAGCAACATGCTATTTCAAGGGTCATTTATCGTAGCGGGCAACGGCCTGGCACTTATAGTCGCTACCGGTAACGAAACCCAATTCGGCCAATTGGCCGCGCTCAGTACTGAGGTAACTGCAAAAAGCCCCGTGCAACAAAAAATAGACAAGCTCCTCACGCAAATTATTGGTGTCGTTGGAGCAATCGCACTGGTGGCATTCGCTCTGTCGATGTTTCGCGGCATGGACATTACCGAGAGCCTGCGATTTGTTATTGTATTATCGGTCAGTGCGGTGCCCGAAAGTTTGCCTGTGGCAATCTCGGTTATTTTGGTCCTCGGTATGCGCCGCATGGCCGCTAAGAAAACGCTCGTACGAACCATGCGCGCTATTGAAACAATTGGTGTTATCACTACCATTGCCACCGATAAAACCGGAACGCTCACAAAAAATCAGCTAACCGTCCAGAAAACCTGGCACCCCGAAGGTACGCATACGCTAATAGAAATACTTGCCCGGACCGTCAACCAAAGTGCTCGCAAATTTCATGATCCGCTTGATACAGCCTTTGCCATGCATGCTAAAGAAAAGGGAATGAAAGAGTACTCTCAGCCCGCACTCGTCAACTTTTCATTTGACCAGTCTGTTGCTATGAGCGGCAACCTTTGGCATAATGGCGCCTCGTATGATCTTTTTGTAAAAGGGGCACCCGAACATGTACTTACGCGGTGCGACCTTACCGAAAACGAACATGAAAAAGCCAGTGCCATGCTGCATAAACTCACCAGCGAAGGCTTTCGTGTTATTGCCATTGCCCATACCAAGTTAACAAAACCTATCAGCAAATTTGACGATCTGCCACACACAAAAAAACTAGCGTTTGACGGCCTTGTTGCCGTGGCCGATGTATTACGGCCAGAAGCTAAAAAAGCTGTTCAGGCAGCCTTAAATGCCGGCGTTACCGTCCGAATGATCACGGGCGACCACTTTGAAACGGCCTATCACATTGGGCGTCAGCTTGGCATGGTAGCTAGCCGCGACCAGGTATTTGATAGCCGGCGTATGAACGTTATGAGCGATAAAGAACTCGAAGGCGTCATTGATACCATCCGCGTCTTTTCACGCGTGATCCCCGAACACAAATATCGTATTTTAGCACTTTTGAAAAAGCATAATATTACTGCTATGACAGGCGATGGCGTGAACGATGTGCCGGCGCTTGCCAATGCACACGTGGGCGTTGCCATGGGCAGCGGCGCACAAATAGCAAAAGATGCCGGTGACATTATTTTAATGGACGACAATTTCAAAAGCATTGTCGATGCCATGCAAGAAGGCCGCACTATTTACGCCAACATCCGGCGCATGCTCTACTACCTGCTTTCTACTAATGCCGGCGAGGTGCTGACCATGATCGGCGCCCTTGCGATTGGTCTGCCTGTGCCGTTGGTGCCCGTGCAGATTTTATGGGTAAACCTCGTTACCGATACCTCAATGGTTATTCCGCTTGGGCTTGAGCCAGGCGAAAAGTCTAACATGACCCGCCGGCCAAATAAACCCAACGCGCCCATACTCGAAAGATTGCTTATTTCGCGCATGGTAATGGTCGCACTTACTATGGCAGGGCTCACTATTGGGCTATACGCGCTGTATAGCGCTCAATACGGTCACGAATATGGCCGTACCATCGCGTTTTGCGCCTTGGTTGTTATGCAATGGGCCAATGCCTTTTGCAGCCGCAGCGACCACGAATCGCTCTTTACACGCCTGCGCGTATTCAACGGTAAATTCTACGCCGGCCTTACCATTGCTGTCGGCCTGCAGCTTCTGGCGGTCTTTGGCCCGCTTGGCGGCTTGCTGCACATCACACCGGTTTCTATTGGCGATCTGGTCGTCACGGGTGCGGTTGCGTTCATTGTTCCGATTACGCTCATTGAAATCCACAAGTGGATCGGCCGTCACTATTTTTCTCGAGCTGCTTAGCGTGCGCGCTGAAGCGATTTTTTACCCGACCAAACCGCTAAGTGATATTGCAGCGTTGCCACGGCGGTCACAATAACTGCTGCCAGTAGAAGCAAATGAAACGTTGGCACAGTAAAGCTAAAGAAATCGCGCGTGAATTCAAAGGCAAAACATACGACAATCACTAAAAATGAGGCCAAAAGATACAGTTGCCGGCCTTGTTTTGCCGCACTGTCATACACAACATTGAGCATCTTTGGCGCCAAGAATACCAGGTAAATGCCGAAGAATGTCGCGGTCAGTACGCTAATAGTAACGTTGTCATCAACAGTTGTAGGCGATAATTTCGTAAGTGTAGAATATACCGCCGTTACCGCAAACCCCGACAAAAGTGCAATTGGCCACACAGCTCCAAGCGTACTGCGCCAAAAGAACTTGGGCGACATTTTACCATGCGGCACCGGTGGAAAGAACGTCCACATAAGCGTTGGGAAGGTAACAAAAAACATATTCATAAAGGTAAGATGTCGCGGGTCAAACGGATAGGTAATACCAAGCGCCAAGGTGGCGAGTAGCAACACAATACCATAAATAATTTTATGAAAGAACAGCGTTGCAATCACTTGAATCGCCTGAATAATTCTATCACCTAGCTTCATGCCGAGCGGCAGCGATGTGAACGAATTATCAAGCAGCACTATATCGGCCACGCGCCGACTCACCGCTGCACCTGCGTACATAGCCACGCCAAGGTCGGCTTTTTTCAGCGCCAACGCATCATTAACTCCATCGCCAACCATACCCGTAAACTTACCATGCGCCTTAAACGTTGCAATCAGACGTTCCTTTTGTTCGGGCAGAACACGTGCAAAAATAGTCGTTTCAAGCACTGCTTTGTCCCAATCACCGTCATCCAACTTTCCCAGTTCAGCGCCGGTAATTATTTTGTCGGTATTAGCTATGCCGGCTTTTGCCGCTACGTACTGAACGGTACTTGGGTTATCGCCGCTAATAACCCGGATACTTACCTTGTTTTTCTGCAGATACGCAACTGTTTTTTCTACACCCGTTCGCAGTTCATTGGTAAGAATAATAAGACCCATGGCCACGCCCGATCCAGCTCTTAACTCTTTTAGTTTCGTTTTTTCATCCTCAAACACCGCCACCATAAGGACGCGCTGGCCATTTGCCGCCAGCTGCTTTATGTCATCGCTTTGCTTTTGCGGCAGGGGAGCAAGCCGGGCCACAAACTCTGGTGCGCCCATAACAATCGTTTGCAATTTGCTGCCTATACTCACACGCAGGCCGCTCATTTTTCGCTCGGACGAAAACGCCATTACGTCCTTCACTTTATATTCACCGGGTTTTGGCAAACCAGCAATAATCGCATCACCCGTGGCATTTCCGCCGCTTGTTTCCGCCGCAATTATACTGGCGAGCTGTTCCAGTTTGTGAATATCAGCACTTTTGTCAAAGGAAATAATCTCTTTAAATTGCATCTTATCGCTCGTAAGTGTACCGGTTTTATCAACGCACAGCACATTCAAAAGCGCCATTGCCTCAATTGCATCGAGCTTTTGCGGCAGTACCCGGGCCCGGGCCAGTTTTATTGATCCAAACGCCAGCAGTACCGAGCTTGCCAGCAGTAGCCCTTCGGGAATAACTGCCACCGCCGCCGAGGTGATTGTTTTAAATATACGCACCGGCCCTTCGGCGTGAAACGAATATACGACAAAAATCAGCAATGAAAGGATGATTGCCGTGTAGGTAAGCACTGTGATCGTTATGTTGATCGAACGCTGCATCGGTGTAGGGGTAGGAGTATAGCGTTTTAAGGTGGCCGTCATGGCACCAGCTTTAGTTTCACCATCTACCGCCGTCACCTCCACGATTGCCGTACCCGCCACGACCGCACTGGCTGCATATACCGGCACCTTCACCCCTTTCTCTACCGGTGCCGATTCACCGGTTAACATTCCTTCATCTACCTCAAGCCCGGCACTTTCAAGCACTACGCCGTCAGCCGGAATTTCATCACCCGTTTGCAGTTTTATACTGTCACCAACCTGCAACTGGTCGTACATAATATCTTCGGTCGTGCCATCACTTTTTAACCTCCTGGCATGAGGTGCACTCATAAGTTCCAGCTTTTTTAGTGCCCGCTGAGCCCGCACTTCCTGCACAATCGCAAAAAAGGTATTAATAACAATAACAACCGAAATAAACCACGCGTCATTCACTTCATGTAGCAATAAAAGAATAGTAGCGAGAATAAGAATGGTAATAACAATCGGCGAGACGAAATTTCGCCGCAGTATAACCAGAATATCTTTCATATAGTGCTAAGTATAGCAAACTTACCCCAGAAAAGGCTGGTGCCTAAAAACAACAATATGGTATACTAACAGGGCTATTGGGGCGTTGCCAAGTGGTAAGGCACTAGTTTTTGGTACTAGCATTCGCAGGTTCGAATCCTGCCGCCCCAGCCAAGAAAAATGACACATGCACAAGTATGTGTCATTTTTCTTTGTTAGAGTTGACGGCTTTGAGCGCCTGAATAGCAGCGTAGCTGCGTAATTCAGGGGTTCGGTATATGTCAAGAGCTGGATACGTTTGGCCCGTTATAATCATGGGGTCTTGCATAGGGGCAGCCCATCGACAGGTGAATGTGAATTGCACCTAATGACGCTTTCATTGCCAGAAGAAAAATGACTTGATTCAACTCATTCATCGTTTAATAGATCCCGAATCTCAATGAGTGTCGTGGGATTGTTTATAGATCAACTATTGTAATATTAGACCGAGTGGTCTAATATTTGACTATGAGGTCAAATATATTACCTACCCCTTCTCTTAGTCGAACGCACCAAATAAGGCGTGCCGATATTATTTCGGCAGCAATCACAGTAATTAATGGAGATGGGTACGCCGCAGCATCAGTGGACCACATCGCTAAGCAAGCCGGCACCTCCAAAGGTACTGTACTGTACCATTTCAAGTCAAAACGTGAGGTAGAGAAGGCAGTTGTAGACACACTATACGAGGCCGGTGCCACATATATAGTTCCTCGAATTACTACGGCTAACACCCACCGCGAACGAGTAACGGCATATATCTCCTCGAACCTGCACTTTATTGCCGAACACAAAGAACAGGTAGCAGCCGTGCAGCATATCGCCAAAAATACGCCATTAACTGATCGAGGTGAGATGGCCATTCGCTCATTAGAGCAGCTCCTTAAAAAGGGGATGCAAGATGGGGAGCTTAAGGAGTTTGATCCATATACTTTGGCTGTCGCGATCCGGCTGATCATCGACGGCTCATCGTTTTACATGCTGGAACATCCAGCGCTGGATATAGACCGATATATTCATGAAATCGTTCAATTATTTGATAAGACTCTAAAATAGGAGAAGCTGGTGGCCAATCACCCCATAACAACCGAACAACTAAAATATCCCGAGAGTCTTGCGGCATTTCGCCTCATAAAGGTCTTAGCTGGCCTGTATATAGGCGTAAACATAGCAGCACTTATGGTCATTATTTTGTTAAGTAACAATACGCAACTTGTTAATGACGTTGTTTGGACGAGGGGAATTATACTAACATTGACCAGCTTTATATTGCTAAGGTTCATCTTCTTGCTTGTCAGAGGATCGCGTAAGGCCTACCTCTTAATACGAATCAGCACGTCTATATTATTCGTATCCGTAGTTGTCCTCCTGACCATTCCGAACCTCTTGCCGCTTTGGATGAAGGTTGAGCAGGCCATATGTGGCATTTTGCTGTTGGGCATCATACTGGGTATTAATAATAAACATCTGCGTTCGCTATTTAAGTGAACAAAGCAAATAAAATAGGAGGATTTTATGAGTAAGAAACACGTGTTATTAGTTGGCTGCCTTACTGTATTGCTCGGTTTGGCGGCGTATTCTATGATAAACGGACATTTTGGACTTAACCATGTTAATGGCTGGCCATTTTACTTGGCTATGCCGGGCTTCTTCTCGCTTGTTACGGCTTTTACAACAAAGAATCTGATAGCGCGCCTGTTATTCAGTGTATTCGGCCTCATTCTTCTTCTGCTTGGAGGATTTTTCTTCCTATTTAGCTTTGGAGTCATGAGCTGGAAGGAAATGGAAACCCTATGGCCGCTATGCATCATTATCGCGGGAGTTTCCGAACTTATTGCACATGTTATCGGGGGTCGTAAAACTAAGTCGCTTCTCTTTACTAGCTTGGGACTCATCACTGGAGGTGTTATAGCCCTATCTTTTACGAGGATAAATACTAACCTCACAATTCTCGACAAAGTATGGCCACTTCATATTGTTATACTTGGCGCGGGCATCATATTCACAGCCACCCATCGTGCTAGAAGTAAATGAATTAGTATCGTATTTCACAACTGATTGTTTGGCCCTCTTGCTTTTTGGGCTCATCCAAGAGCTCGCGGATCACGTGGATGTCTTGTTCTAACTCTAGCTCGTTAGCCCCAGAAGTTCGACTAACGCCCCTCCGCCCCAGCCACGAGATTATGAGAAAGACTACAGATTGAACTGTAGTCTTTTTTGCTTCAAAAAAGTTCGAATCCTTCCTCTCCTTCGTCAGTAACACGCGGCAGCTTGTCCCTGAATGTTTTGTCAGCAAGCCCTGGTGACTATGTGTATTGTTTTTCAAGTGTAAAAATATAGATAAATAGATATCATTCTGAGCTATTTAAAATAAGTTTACACCGACTACTTAGAAAGTGGCCGCAGACAGTGGTCACTTTCGGTTGTTAAATAATACCCTGTTGTTTTGCACGGGTAGCTGCGTGGTGAAGATCGGGTTCGCGGGATTTATCTACGATAGACTCAATGATTTCCTTGAGATCCTTCTTACTGACACGGAGCTTTTTCGCTAGTTCCTCCTCATGCAATACGGGATTGTCATAGGCAAGCTCAAGAAGCTTCACTTCTTCGGGGCTAAGCGCTGGGCCTCGAAACGCGGGTGATACCATAACTAACTCCGTTCCTTTTGTCTGCGACCAAAACTTACCATACCATAATTAGATCCTAAGCTACAAATTCACTTGCCAAAACTTTCATGCTTTTATAAACTCAAACTACCGACTGGGTTGAGAGTACACCTACTCCGCGTCAACTTCATTCAGTAGACTACGAGTCTCCTTGATTTCCTACTTCAGCTCCGCCTCTGTTTTTTAGCCAAAAGTTTGGAATAGGTTCTTTAGCCCCAGCCATGAAATTATTACAGATACAAAAGTGTTCCAGAACTTATTCCTGGAACACTTTTGTATTCTATCTCCTCTATAAGCGGTAAAAATGATCGGCGCAAGTCCGGCACCGACCAGTCCATTTACAAATGACAGTACGATACTAAAAGGCGATCCTGGTTCAACAAAGAGGTAACCCGAGAAAGCTGCTGCCATCATGATATTTGCTAAAATAAACCATTTGTATGGTGAAACCCTCGTGGAGATAAGCGTAAATAGCAGGCCTCCTATGATGGCACCGAGTGCCTGTGCACTTTGGTTTTCAAAAACAAACCAAGCAGGGAAGATAACCGAAATAAGTGGGAAATAAAGCGCCGTATTAATCACTAGAATAAGCGTGACAGCACGCAGTAACGGCTCTTTCCACACAAAGCCAAAGCCCTCCTTGATATCTATCCAACCCTTTCGAGCCGTCAGCTTTTCGGAGTGTATAACAGCTTGTTTCTACACACCTGTAATAAGAAATATGCAAAGCAAGAAAATGAAACTGACGAAAAACAACGTAGCACTTTCGCTAAAAATACCGATGATCAGGCCGGCGAAAAGCGGACCAATAAAGTTAGCCGTACCTTGCAAGGTTTCTTGCAGACTCGTTGCTCTAATAAGAGGAACGCCGTCATCTTTAGCCGCCCGAGGCACGAGCGTATCTTTGCCTATGGCACCTGCGCCATCAAACAGTACACCAAGAGTCTGCGTAACAATAACGAGCCAGATAGGTAAAAAATCAAACAAAAGACTGATCGGCAATATAAGCACGGTCATAAAACTGAAGACATCCGAGATTATTGACGCCCGGCGTCCACCTATACGGTCGGATATAAGACCACTCATCAACGTGCCAACTAAAGCGGCAACTCCCATAAAAAAGGCGACACCACCGGCGTTAAGAGCACTGCCTGTGCGTTCTAGTATCAGCCAAGGTATAACAAAGCCAATCATTCTGTTCGCCAGGGTCGAGAGCGATTGCGCCGTTACGACCCGGCTAACTTGTGCGGCGTCTTTAAATAGATTTAAAACTCTCATGTTCATCAATCATTCTCGTTTTAATTAGTGTTTTATTATTTTCAGTTGCTTTTTAGGACTGAATTTAGTATACTAATGCACAGTAGAGGATGTCAATATGAAAATAAATGCGATTACATTCCGCTCGGCCTGCCCGGTCAGCTCAACTTTGGATATTATTGGTGACAGATGGTCGCTATTGATTGTTCGAGATATCGTTTATTATAGTAAATTTTCATTTGGTGAGTTTCTTCGCAGTAGAGAGGGTATAGCTCGTAACGTTTTATCAAATAGACTCCTAAAACTTGAGAAGGCTGGAATATTATTCAAAGTAGACTGCCCGGACGATGGACGTATACGCAGCTATTCCCTAACCGAAAAGGGATTGGATCTTATACCACTGCTTTTTGAGCTCACGGAGTGGGGCGCGACACATGTCGAGTCGACTATTGCATCACAGGAATGGCTGCAGATTGTTGCCAAAGACAAAATGCGTGCAATTAGTGTTACGCGTCAGGCAGTAACAAATGGCGACAGTGTATTTACTGGCAAAGGAAGCGCTATCAACCTTCTTCGGAATGACCATGGATAGATTTTTTCTTATACATGATTAAGCTTGTCATTAAATACGACAACGCTCAGGCCTTATTGACTAAACCCCAGGCCGAGCTCGACCAACTTCCTGTGCGTAGCAAATAAACTAAGTAGAATGGCATTCCAATTTTAAGACACTAGGTCTGCCATAAAAAAAGATTGACAGACTGTCAATCTTTTTTCAGTACACCGGATATCTTAATGAGCTACAATTCTGTAAAATCTGGCCTTGAGCTGCTGGGAAACAGCAGCTCAAGGCCTTGTGGTAGTTAGCCTAGTTACTGTCAGCTCGATCGATCACCTTAAGGTAATCTGCATCGAGGAGATAGTCTATCGGCTCGTAAGGGGTGGCGTGCAACCGGATGCCAAGCCGAGCTTCACGCCACTTTGGCTTACCGATTACTTTGTCAGCTTCACCCCAACCATCCAGGTCGTAGTACACACCGCTGCGCTCCACTTGGCCGTAGACGTATACAAGATTCGTCCAGTAGCCATAGAACACAGGCGTGTTGCAGCCGACATATATCTTCAACGCGTGGTAGCCGGCAGCCTCTAAGGCTTGGACGACAAGCGGTTGAACATAACGGAGGAGCGGTCGGGGTGACGGTTGGGTCAGGGGCTTTTGCATGCCCCACCTCCTGAGCTAGTGGTGGAAACGGAAGGGTGCGCCACAAGCGCGCTCACATTTTCACTACATTAATTCTCAGGAATACATAACTAGTACTTACTTAGATATTTTTAATATTCTTTATCGATACTATATTTATAACTATAACATAGTATCTATAAAATTACAAGCATTTGAACGAGGTTATTCCATTTCTTCACTAAAAACAAAAACCCCTGCAATATGCAGGGGACGGCAGAAGTTCTGCCGATTCGCATGATAGGTTCACGCTAAACACAAATTCGGACAGCCGCTAAAATCTTCTCACTTAGTGCTTTCATACTGCACCCACTCGTGGTACCACTTCAGCAGAGCATCAATACAAGCATCTGGAGGTATGGCAGAGGGAGGTATGGTGGCCGATCCAAGGTGACGAGCAAGTTTTACTACCTCGTGAAGTGCAGGCGCTTGCTTGGCTAGCCTCAGAAGACCCTTCTCGTCTTTAACTGATCCGACAACAATAGTAAGAGTATGTAGATAGTTGGACATCACCTTAAGTTGGTTATCTTTCGCGGCCAGGGCACATAGAGCATCCTTGGTTGCTAACTGACCAAGATAAGTAGTAAAAAGAGCTAAGATAGGCCTTTGCTCTTCAACTTCTTGAGGTAGATTGGGACCTGTATCCTTAGGCATGCAAGATTCCTTTCGGAGCGAAAAAGCGACTAGGTAAGTATACTCACCGTGAGTTGCGTTAGTCAAGAGGTGGTAGTAAGCCAATAGCATGAGCTACACAGAGGAGTGAGGAGTGGCGTCCGGAAGGATAAAGGTTCTCAGCTATAAAGAGAAGCTGTAGAATAGCGCTACACTCGGTTATTCCTTTGGCATAACCCCCGGAATCACAGTACGGTTAATCGCATATTGTGCCAGGCTCTTGAGTACGATTAAAACACCTTCATTAGTGCGCTCAATGGGCATAGAGTAAACCTCTTTTTCGGGATTGTCCGCCTTCGCCTGCAATGCGCAGCTCAGATTGTACGGGATATGCATAAAAAGCATACGAGTCTTGGGATACTCTTGATGTAAATGCAGGCCAGCAAAAGCGACTGTGTTACAGCCAAGAGTGCCGGGATTATCACTTACCTCTGCTTGAAACCCGGCTTTATAGAGTTGCCCGGCCATACTGCCAAGATGAATCGTATTATTTACATAGCCAGAGTGTGACAAACCCGGCACTATAGGCGTACGCCGCTTACCGCCAATCTGACTTGGATTATCTGTAGTGTCTATTATATTATTACCCACTTCTTCCAAAATGAAGCCCGGCGTATTGGTCATTCCTAATGACAATACCGCTAGTCGGGGGCGAACCTTCATGAGTTGTCGTAGCTTATCAAGACGTTCTTCAAGTTCACAGTCAATAAGTTGACCATCAACCCTCCAGGCTCCCACTCGCTCACCATCGAGCTGTCGGGCTATCTGACCCGTAGGGTTGCTGTTATTGTCACCTGTTTGCCGGCGCCCAGGAAAGCCTGTTAATAGTATCGTTCTCTCGCCAGTCAAGCGAGCTTATCCCTTATCCTTACAATGTACACAGCTTATCACGGCTAATAAGCCGAGTCTACTTTATGTGATCAAGATCGATGCGGTTGTGATCTCCGGTGAGATCTTCGCACGGGGAAAGGGAGGGAACCCTTGTCATAATGTATTCATAGTGCACTTATTGCAAAAAGTAAAGTATTATATTATGATATATCAGTCCAGACAATTCGAGAGTCAGGAAGCATCGTGACAGAGCCGTATGAGATCGTGGTAATCAAGTTCAAAGACAACAAGGGTAGAACCAAGGAAGTGAAGAACCTCAGGCAAATCAAGGCTTTCATCCGCAAGAGTTGTGAAGAATTTCCTATAGGCATCCTTGACTACAAGGATAGCAACGGCGAAGTCATGGGGCTCGGATTCAATGCAGGCGTGATTCACGGTGAAGTGATCATCAGTGACCTCCCGGGAACTACCCAGTACAAACTCGTTGAAGCGAATCGTAAACTGCACATGGGAGTCTACAAACACTAGAGCAGGATCCATAGCTGGCCAATCTAGTAACGGCTGGTGTTCTCTCGCCTAGACCCCCAAGACGATAGGCCTGGCACGAGGATCCGCAATCCTCGACAGTTTACTGTTAAATTTGCGTGGCTTGGGCTAGTGCCGCGGTGTCTTTTTCGACATCGAAAACTAGCCTTCTTTTTTGTGTATTGATTTTATTTCGGTGTTCACTTCAGCCAGGGATACATCTACAAATAACGGTTTGCGCTATAAATACCCCATGAGGTATCATGATAACCGTTAGATACTGCCTATCAAAGGACATCTGCAATGGCACTCGATCCGCAATGTGTAGACGCCCTAAATAAGGCGTTCAAGGCTGCAAAGAAAGGAGAGACAACTACGGGAGATGTCGGTGGCATCTTCTTTGTAATCACTCCTAGAAAGGCCAATGTCACGCTCAGTCCGGCCGCCAAAGCAAATCGGCTCCTCGAATGGATAGAGTATTTACAGGATCGAAGCAAGAACGGAAAGGTGATGGGCGAATTCAATAAGAACCTTGGTGACGCCCTTTTGACCTTCCCGCCCAAGCTTTAATAACGATCTGCCGATGATGGAAATGCACTAGGTATTTCCATCATCGGCTCAATCAAAGTACAAGTGTTATACTTATGGTATCAATCAAGGAGATACCATGACAAAAAGCGATAATAACTCAGTTAAAATTATCAATCAGCACGGACCTATGGGCTTTGTGATGTTTGTTGCATTCATAGGGGCATTTACGTATTTTTCTCAGCATGCCAATAATTTTGGCGATGTCTTATTTGCACTCGTCAAGGCACTGGTATGGCCAGGTTTTGTAGTGTATCACGGGCTACAAATGCTCGGCGCCTAATTATTTCTAAAAATCTTGTCATAAAAAGCGTCCTGTCGATTCGCGCATATAAATAACGCGAATCGACAGGACCATGTGTTATCGCGACACCACCACGATAGGACGCCCCGGTGCCATATGGCGCTGCAAGTTGCCGTTAAACATCACTCGCAACGGCTCGTCTGTCGCAAACGGGTTGTAGAGCATCACTTCTTTCCGACTCACCCCATAGGCAACCGTAAGATAGTGTGACCTATCGCCAGCAGCATATATCAACGGAACAATGACGGCGCACTCTTTCACCTTTGAGAGCGATGTTCTCACATTGCCCACACCCAGCTTTTTGACAAGGCTTGCGTGCCACTTTCCGGGTAGATCCTTTGTCGTGGAGTGCTCGAGACTCACTTCTGCCATTGAGATAAAGACGAGGTTCAGGCCGCGCTTGAGCAGCTCGGTGTAAACAACGTCATCTGGACAGACGGCCCCTTTGGCACGTCCCATACTCTTATCGACCTCCCTCAGGGCGAGCGGTCGCTCCAGCTTGTCGAACATGAAAAGCAGCTGCGCCACAACACATGTTGCATCCGAGTTCGGATCGCTCATACCCAGCGATACGGGGGGACGAATGGTCATTTCAGGTCCTTTCGGTCGTAATAACAAATATATTATATCATCTTTTTTTATATAGCATAAATATGATACTAAATAAGATTTCAATAAGTAGCTTTTTGCTTTATATAGACTGCTACGTTTATAATAGATGCTGTAATCTTTCGCTACGATCTGGAGTAAAAAATGGAGCTTGTCATCGGTCCGGGCGTAAAAGCCACCGAAAAAAAGGTGCGAAGCAGCCTGCTGTTCGCAGATTGGATGAAGCGCCGTGATTCAAACTGGAAGGGAACCGTTACCGTCAATGTTGCAGATATCTGGAAGACTGACAGAAAAATTCACGCCCTCTACCTAACGGTCGAGGAAAAGGGTGATCCATGGCCGGTTCAGTTCATCTTGCGCACCGAAACAGTTGACGTCCTGACCATCCTCACAGATGGAATTGAGCGCCACATTGTGTTCGTAGCCCAGTACCGTCCGGCAATCAGTGCATTTGTCATGTCAAACGTTGCAGGCGGAATTGAACAAGGAGAGACGGTAGAGGGTGCCGCAGAACGGGAAGTCCGACAAGAGATTGGCCTGGAAAAAAGCATCAAATTCTCGCTTGAGCGGCTACAGCAAAAGGCCGTGCTGGCATCTCCAGGGATGATCAACGAGCGTACGTACCTGCTAAAGGCAACTATACGCGTTGACACCAAGCGACTTGCCAAACTCCTCAAGCAGTTAAAAGGCAAGCGTACTGGTGTCAAGCAGGAAGGTGAGATTCTCAAAACGTGCACACGCCCCGACAAGCGGGCTATGCAGTTTATAGAATCACAGCCAAACCCGGACGCTAAAACGCTCCTTTCTCTGTCACTCGGCCTCTAGCGAAGATGCAACGGGTACGGTGATCTGCTCCCATGCACGTCACCGTACCCGTTCAATTACACATGAACTTTATGCGCAGCCTGACAGCCTTTTGTTATACTGAATGTTACCATGCCAGAAAAACGTCTCTTCCACCAGCCCTACAACTTTACCGAACACGACCTCTCACCCGAAAAATTCACCGCTGGCGCCAACCATACGTTAGAACGTTTTTATGCATGGCGTGATGACAACCCACAGGCGATTGCCGAGCATGTTACTAGCTACACCGACTATCTTGCCACTGCCTCGAAAGAATACGGTACGGCTGCTATTTTGAAGCGCCGCCTCATTCCCGGCCACAAAGAAGCATTTGAAAAAGAGGGGCTAACCCGAGATATTGGTTTCTTTGGCGTTTATAATCTGGGTGAAATGCCCAGCGATGATACGATAGAAGCGTTCAGTCACCACATCTCCAGCCAGCCGCTCAACCTTGATGATTTGTTAAAAAAGCATAAAAAGAATCAACCCGCCCATATTGTCGACATAATCGGGCAACAGGTACCGGTTTTGAAAGAGCAGCCAGAGCTTTTGTGGCTGGAAGAGCAGCTAAAACGACTGCAAAATCTATTACCAGAAGAGGTGATTAAAAATGGTGGTATGGGAAAAACAGCCCGAACCATAGCCGGAGTACTGGCAATCGGTCTTTACGATACGCTCGGTGAATCATCGGCCACTCAAAAAGAGCATCTTGCCCGCATACTGCCCGCCGCCTATGGTGCGACCTATCCTATTATTGACGATACACTGCAGGACAGTGATTACGTTCCAAAAAAAGACAAGGCGCGTTATCACAGAACTATCGCCAAAGGCCTACGAACCGGTGGTGATATCAGTCCAAAATCCCTCCCGGATCATCCGCTTGCCGAAGAGCTTGTACGGCTTTACGACACACCGCTTGACTCGTTTCCATTCGATGAATACCGTCACTTGTATCATGCGGGGGAGTCGATGTACCTGGCACAAGATCGAGACGCGAAACTGACACCCGAAAATGTTGCGCTGCGCGGTCTAGCATCTCTATATCCGGATGTTTTTATAAAGTCTTCGCTGTCCAGAGTCGTTGCGAATATCATCGGCCGAAGAAAGTTAGATGACGACTACTATAGGCAGGCGGTAAACATCAATTTCACCAACCAGTTGCGAGATGACTTGCACGACCGTCACGAAGACACACAAGCCGGCCGCGTCACTCCTTTCACCTATGGACCAGCGGACGATATCTCACCATTTAGCGACCTAGTGTCGTACAGCGCCTATCTTGCCGAGCAACTTTTTAGCAATGATCCGGCCGCCGCTCAAACATTAGCCCACTTCAATGCCCGCAAATTAGGTTTTTATCTCTCCAAGAATCCAGAATATAGTCAGCTGCTTATCAATAACCCCGACACTACCGATGAGATGGCAAAATTCATCAGAACCTCGTCCGACCTGCCTTCACGCGTAAGCACCACATTGCAGCCAGCCGACCTCCAGCTTCAGGACGCTATAGCATCAATGTCAAAAGACAGGCAACAAACAGATGTCGACCCGAGAACGTTCATATCAGACAGAATAGAATACATAAACCAGGTCGTACTTGGTGAGGGCAGCGGCGAAGAAACGGTCAACGACCTGAACGAAATTACCACCTATGCACTTGAAGCTGGCGGAAAGCGTCTTCGCCCAGCACTCGCACTTATGCTCGCAGAAAGTCTGGGTGTCAAATATCGTAACATCGAGCCAATCCTACGCTCAATAGAATTATTCCATACCTCCAGCCTTATATTCGATGACATGCCCGCCCAAGACGATGCTGTGCTTCGGCGAGGGAAACCAACCGCCCACGTGGCATTTGGTGAGGCCCGGGCGCAACTGGCAGGCATCGCCATGATGTCCAACGGCTTCGGCGGATTAAGTGAATTGAGTAAGTTTTATCCCGCCGAAAGGGTAACGGCCGTACTTCATTATTACGGGACCGTACTTGGCCCCGAACGTCTTTGCCGTGGCCAAGACATAGACTTGCGTATGGCAAGCGATACAGAAAACATCACTACCAATGACATTATAGAAATGTACAACCTCAAAACATCCACTTCAATTGAAGCGTCATTGATACCCATTATGATACTCGAGGAGCGCCCACCTACGGAAATTGAGTTGATGAAAAAATACGCTTACCATGCCGGCATTGTTTTTCAGATTCAAGACGATATACTTGACATGACCGAAACCAGCACCAGCACGGGTAAAGACGCAAATAACGATATAGGCAAAGCAAATATCGCCCGCCGGGAAGGCATTGAAAAAGCGCAGTTACTTATGCATGAACACTTGCAAAACGCGATTGGATGTTGCCAAAATTTGCCGTTTAATACAAACCTACTAGAGGGTATTGCAAAGCGCTTTGCTGCGCGTAGAACATAATTTTACTATATACGCGCTCTTAACTATAAGCTTTTACACATTATATACGTAATTTCAATATTGAAGCCTCCGCGTTCACTTGATACAATTATTTGGTATGAAAACAAGTAACCTTAAACAAATTGGCTTCTCGATTGTTGAGCTACTAATTGTCACTGTTATCTTGGCTATCTTGGCGTCAGTTACCGTAAGCGCCTACAGCGGCATACAACAACGCACTCGCGACACGCAGAGAGTAAGTGATATGAGCACTATTGTTAAGGCTCTTGAGATGCACAAGACCCTAACAGGTAGCTACCCGTCTGCTAGCACTACCAATACAATCACAAGTTGGGAGGTAAGTTCAAAAAATCCCAACCAGTTTCTTTCAGCTCTTAAGACAGCTGGCGTAATATCATCGAGCATCCCTGTTGATCCTATAAATAATAGCTCAACCAGTACAACGGGGTTTTTGTATCGATACTACCGCTACACGGCCGGCACTAACGGCTGTGCTGTGTCTCGAGGAGATTACTACATTCTAGCCATCGGCAAAGTCGAATCTACATCTGGTCAGCTTAGTTCGTCTCCTGGCTTTCAGTGCTCTGGGCGTGATTGGTCAACGGACGGCGGCTGGATAACCGGCGCATACACAAAATAGACTCACCACCTAAATAAAAACACCCCCTCATGAAAGAGGGGTATTTTTATTTAGACAAACATATTGTCATTTAAATATTTGTGCTATATGTACAATTTTATGTTAGAACAGTTTACATTTATAATGTTTTGTGTTAATGTATTAAAAGTCAAAGAGGAGACAATGTTGTGCAGGATATAAATCTATATCACTTACTTAAGTTTTATGCAAAAAATTGGATATGGATTGTTACATTCACAACTATTGGCGTCCTCTCAGGTTTTGCTTATAACAATTATATTCAAACCCCTCTTTATAAAAGCAGTGCGACACTGCTGCTTATCAGTCCAGCCGATCAAAAGGCAGCCCAAGACGCCACGTTAATTAACAACTACGTTGAACTATTCAAATCACGCCGCGTTCTTGAACCTGTTATTAAAAAACAAAATCTTAACACTCCCTACGAATCGCTCGTAAGCTCTATTGAAGCCACCAACGAAAAAACCACCGAGGTCATTAAAGTCAGTATTTCTACAGACAACGCACAAACAAGCAAATCGGTCGCAGAAGGTGCTGTAGCTTCGTTTAAAGAACAGGTTACCCAGCTATACGGCACCGATAACGTCAATGTCGTTGACAACGCTAACCTTCCTACCTCTCCCTATAACGTTCATGAAGAACTAGTTCTTCTGCTTGCCGGTGCTATAGGGTTCATGGCAACAATCATAGTTTTATTCTTTATTTACGACCTTACGCCAAAAACAAAAAAGAAACGAGCTGCTAAATCCAAAACGGAAGAAGTGGCTGCAGCTAAAGAGATAAAGGCCGCCACACAAAGAAAAACTACCAAGAAGCCTGTTATGAAAAAAGTTGTCGATTTGATTGTTGGCGTTGAAGCGCAGCCAGTAACAAAAAAAGTTAGCAAAAAGAAACCTACTACTAAATAATTCACCTCCGAAAGAGACTGCCGTATGTACCAAACGTTTGCCAAAAGATTGCTCGATATAACATTTGCGCTCGTCATTCTTGTAGCAACGTTTCCTATAGCCCTTACTATTGCCGCAATTATTAAATGTGAAAGTAAAGGCCCAGTGCTTTTTACCCAAAACCGAACTGGGCTTCATGGTCAACAGTTTAGGCTGCGCAAGTTTCGTAGCATGACCAGCAGCAATGATGTACTCGACCACACCGTAGAAAATCAGCCAACAAAAATCGGCACAATTCTTCGTACATTGTCGCTCGATGAAATACCGCAGCTTATCAATATTATTCGAGGCGAAATGTCTTTTATTGGCCCACGTCCTTGGATCCCTGAATATTTTGAACACATGAATAAAACACAGCGTCAACGTACTAACGTACTTCCAGGCCTTACCGGTTTAGCACAGGTGTATGGTAGGAATAACCTAACAATCAACCAAAAAATCAAATACGATTTGGTATATGTTAAAGACATATCGTTTAAAGAAGACATGAAAATAGTATTTTTAACCATAAAAACCGTTTTCGATAAAAGCACCCAAGAAATCGCGAAAAGTGGTATTCATAACGAGCTTGCTATACTAAGAAAACAAAGCATTCTTGAAGCAGAGGATTCGAATGGCAATGATGCGCGCTACTATTCTTCAGGAGGTAATATAAACGCATGAAACAAAAAATCATCTTTACCATTAACTCAATACAAAAGAACGGGCCCAACACTGTTCTTGAAAACATGGTTAAAGGTCTTAAAGATGATAATTTTGATATATACATCATATCTTTTTTAAGTAGTGATGATAAAGGAGAGCTAGAAAAGTTCAACAAATACCCAATATCACATATATGCCTGAGTTATGAAAATAAAAAAGAAATAATACAAAAAGGTACCCATGACCTTCAGGAGATTGTCTCAAGACTAAATCCCAATATCATCCATTCACACGGACTCTTCCCGGATTATGTTAGTTCTAGATTGACTACCTCTGCGATACGAATTACGACTATTCATAATTTACCGTTCGAGGACTATGTGAATAGGTTCGGTGCTATTGCCGGGATATTGATGGCTAAATGGCATATGTCTATATTAAAAAAGTTTGATCAAATTATTTGCTGCTCAGAGACTTCATATAAACACTTAAAAAAGCATACAAACAAAGAAGTAACATTCATTAGAAATGCGATCAATATAAAAGAAAAGTGGGAGGTTAAAAAAGAAAAAGTTAGGGATTTAATGCGAGAAAACCTCGGTATTTCTAGCAGTGATATCGTGTATATATTCGCAGGAAATCTTTCTAAGGGTAAAAATATTAAATTCTTAGTAGACAACTTTACGCGCAACCATCTTGCGAATGAAAAACTAGTTATTCTAGGATTAGGGAAAGAGTTAGAGTATTGCGAACAAAATAATGACGGCTCTATACTCTTATTGGGCTTTCAAAAGAATGTAAAAGACTATTACTTCATGAGTGATATTTATATTTCCGCCTCAAAGTCGGAGGGTTTTTCTATTTCAATATTAGAGGCGCTCGAATGTGGCCTCTATATATTCTTATCGAACATTCCAGCCCATCTGGAAGTACTGAATGTCGACAAACGTTCGTTTATTGGCAGCTCATTTAGTGAGGGTTCATTTAGCAAAGATCTCATCAAATTTAGAAAAAAGTACTTAAAGCTCAATAATAAAGATGATGTTATTACGTTCAAGAATGAACACTTTACGGCCAAATTAATGATGGAACAATACAAAAAATACTATACGGAGATGCACTAGCATGCAGTTTAGTGTCCTTTTATCTGTTTACGTTAAAGAAGATGAGCACTATTTTGATCAGGCACTAGAAAGTATTACTAATCAAACCTTGATGCCTAATGAAATACTCATTGTTGAGGATGGGGCGCTTACTCCTGGCTTGCAAAAGGTAATAGAAAAATATCAAAGTAAGTATCCAAAAATAATACAAACCTTAAAATTAAAAACTAACGCCGGATTAGGTCTCGCTCTTAATGCGGGAATTAAAGCATGCAAATACGATTATATTGCGAGAATGGATACAGACGACATCGCAACGCCCGAAAGGTTCGAAAAGCAGATGGCGTTCATTAGTCAGCATCCTGAAGTTGATGTCATAGGGTCTAACATTACAGAGTATGACGAAACTATGAAGAATGTCCTTTCCATAAGAGAAGTTCCGCAGCATGAAGATGAAATTTATCACTATCTAAAGCATCGAAATCCTTTTAATCATATGTCTGTGATATATAAAAAGCAGGCAATACTTAGTAATGGAAATTACGAAGATTGTCTCTATTTTGAAGATTATTATCTTTGGTGTAAGTTAGCCGCTTCTAAAAGCAGCTTTTACAATATTCCAGAAAGCCTTGTAAAAGTTCGAGCAGGGGATGCCTTATTTAATCGACGCGGCGGCCTGCACTATATCAAACATATATACACATTTGAAAGAAAAATTTATAAATTAAAGGTTATAGACTTATTCGATTTTATAACTAATGTAGCAAAAAGAGTCTCAGTATCTATAGCTCCCAACAAAGTACGTGCTCTAATTTATAAAAATATTTTAAGGAAAATAGGGAAGTAGCATGGCATTTCCAATATTTGTAACCCTTCTTTTTCTTATAAGCCCCTTCTTTTCCCTGTTTTTTGTTGTGTACGGGCTTTTTAAAAGCACTAGATACAAACGATACTACGGTTTTTTATTCGCACTAGCAGTTGGTTTACTCGTTTACCATATCGTTCCAACCGTAGACTTAGACCTCTATAGATATTACACGTATTTAGACCAGTTACAATCTAATGGCTTTCTTCAAAGTATTTCACATATCTGGGGCGAAAGTGATCCACTAAGCTACTCGTTTATGTTTGTAGTTTCATCTATTTTTAATAACAATGCCATTACTCTCTTATCTGCACTCATAGGCTATTGTGTAATCTTTTATATCATTTTTGACTACTCTAAGCTAAAAGCACTAGATGTGCGCAATACAGGAATCTTATTGTTACTATTCATAGCATCCTACAGTATCATTAATAGCTTTACGGGTATTCGTTTTGCTTTAGGTGTATGCATATTCCTTTTGGCATTATATTTAGATGTCATAAAAAAACAACGCACAATAAGCACAATACTATATATTATATCTCCTTTATTCCATACATCTATGATAACGTTGTTGATGATTAGAGTAGCCGCTCTCTCATTCAAAAAAAGTACTTCTCTCTTTCAATATATTTTTATCTTTATCATAGGCATATCAACAGCATTTTTACAGCAAATATCGCAAATATTATCATCTGTTCCGTTCCTCAACATCCTTAGTTCCAGGGCGGACGTATACCTCCAGCCAGTCTTTCCTAGCGGATTTTGGTATCCGTTTAATGTTGTCGTTACCATCCTTCTAATTACTCTTTTATTTTGTATCCGTAAAAAGAATATTATCAATCCAATGATACTCAAAGTAAATCTGTACGTCCTTATAGTTGCCTTAGCAAATGTTATGAATTTTTATATTGCTAATAGGTATATAATTGTAGGTGCTCTTTTATTCGTAATTAGCTTTACTGACATTATTTCGTATTTAAAGGAATCTAGTTTTTTTGCTACAAGACGAATATTGCTATACATTAGCTTTACTGTCTATCTTGCGGTTGTGATAATATATCTTAGCTACCAGGTGACCTACTTAAAACAGATGGACTACGAAAATCTAACACCTTATAGTTTACTTGAAAATATCTTCACGCTCTTAGCTAGGTAATAACGATGAGATAAGAGCGGAAATATATCATAAACTATTGACAAATATGTCATTTGGTACTATTATAAGTAATAGATAATGTGTGAATATGGACACTATGAACGATAGTATAAACAACACTCACAGTCATGCAAATGACTCCGTTAGCGACATCGACTTCGTTATTATTTGGGTGGACGGAAGTGACCCAAAATGGCAAACAGAAAAGATGAGGTATAGCGGTGCTGAAGCCTCAAAATCAGATGTAGATGAAGCCACACATAGATATAGAGATTGGAATAATCTGCAATATCTATTTCGTGGGATTGAAAGGTTTACACCCTGGGTGCGCAAGGTGCATTTCGTAACATCTGGGCATGTCCCTAGCTGGCTTAATCTCGATAGTGAGAAACTGCACTTTGTGAAACATGAAGATTATATACCAGCAGAGTACCTACCTACTTTTAGCGCTAATCCGATAGAGTTAAACCTACATCGGATAGAGGGGCTAGCGGAGAAATTCGTCTTCTTTAATGATGACACATTCATCACAAAGCCTATGAAAGAAACTGACTTCTTCGTCAATGATCTACCTTGCGACAAAGCAATTCTCAACCGTATTGTTTCAACGGATCATAGGGATATATTTCCTCACATCATCTTGAATGATATAGGCGCACTAAATAAAAACTTCGTTAAGAATGATGCTATACGTAAATATCGCAGTAAGTGGTTTTCGCCACGATATGGAGTAGTCCCACTTATCCGCAGTCTGCTGTTAATGCCGTATAGCAATTTTTCTGGTTTATCGTGGGCTCATTTACCTTCTTCTTTTTTGAAGTCAACGTTTTTAGAGGTTTGGAAAAAAGAACCAGAGCTTTTAAGAAACACATCGCTTCATAAGTTCAGACACATTCAGGATGTAAATCAGTACTTAATAAGAGGGTGGCAAGTGGTTTCCGGTAGCTTCTCCCCCAAGAACACTGAAAAAGGTAGTAAGGCATTCTTTAACCCCTCGAAGCAAAAAGAAGAGTTATACGCGTCAATTCGTAAGCAGAAGTACTCAATGATCTGCATTAATGATGCTGAAGCATGTGATAACTTCGAACAAGTACGGGATGGGGTGATAAAAAGTTTTGATGCGGTTCTTCCTGATAAATCAACTTTTGAGAACAAACCTTATGAAGTATAGTACCTCAGTAGCTTTGGCGACATACAATGGAGAGCGTTATATTGTCGAACAGCTCACTTCTATATTAAACCAGAGCCATTCTGTAGATGAGGTTGTTATTTATGACGATAGATCTTCTGACAACACAGTCAAGGTAATTAAGGAATTTATTGAACACCATAAATTAAATACGTGGAGCATCGTAATCAACGAATCTAATATAGGATTTTGTAATAACTTTTGGAAAGCTATTACACGTTCTTCAGGAGATATCGTCTTTTTAAGTGATCAGGATGATGTCTGGTATAAGGATAAGGTCTCAGAGATGCTAAATCTATTTCAAGATGAGACCATTAATATGGTTGCTAGTTCCTATGATATTTGTGATGCTGATGGAAAGATAGATAGTAGTCGGATTAGGTGGCATCGAGATAAAAACGATAGTGGTATCGAGGATATTAACTTTGACAACCTAATTATAGGCAGTCGTATCCGCGGTTGTAGTGTAGGTTTTAGAAAAAGCATTATTGAGAACGAGAACTTACTTGATCTTCACGATAGTCTTGGTCATGACTGGTTATTAACCTGTTACGCATCGCTCAAAGGGCGCGCGGTATTCTTTAATAAGATATTATTTAAATATAGAATACACGATTCGAATAGCTCTTCTGTTAGAAGGAGCGGAACTAGACAAACTCTATCCGTAGCTACAATAAAGACAGTTAAGCAATTGACGAATGAATCTTATGCATTCTCAACGCTGTCCAAGCACACCTTAGTTGACCAGCAAAGGAAGCTATTGCTGAGAGAGAGAGCAAACTTTTCACTTAGACGTGCCTACCTTTATAAGAGATTCGGAATTATAAAATGCGTACAGTTATCCTTTAATCTAAAGATGTACACTAACTTGTCAAGACATGGCGTCTTAGGAGGCATCCTTATTTATTTAAAAGACATAAAATCCTCAATTCAGGTAAGTTCTCTTAATAGACGTGAGGCAGCTACTAATGAAGGTGTCGTTTCATAAAGGTCATGAAACGACATCATAAACAAGCTGCGAAAAACTTCTCGGGCGCTCTAATAGCTAACTTTGCATCGTCCTTTATTTCTATACTAATCTTGCTACTGATACCTAAAATAATAGGTGTCAGTGATTATTCGTACTTACAGCTATATATATTCTACATAACATTCGTAGGCTTTATGCACTTTGGGTGGGCTGACGGCATCTACCTTAGATACGGAGGGAAAAGGTATGACGATCTAGATAAAGAGTTATTTAGCTCTCAGTTTTGGCTGTTAGTAATATTCGAGTTTATCATTTCTATATTATTTATTGTGTTCGCTATACTATTTCTTAATGATGCAAATAAGATACTTATCATTGCCTTGACGGGCGTTAACTGTCTGCTAATGAATCCTCGAGTCTTATTACAGCTTACTTTGCAATCTACAAATAGAATTTTGGCATTTTCTAAAAATCTAATAGTTGAAAAAATACTATATGTATTACTGATCTCTACCTTCTTGTTTCTTGGTTATGGAGAGTATGAATACTTAATTGCTGCAGATATAGCCGCCAAGTTAACTATGCTCTTCGTATTATGCTATACATGTCGAGATATTGTCTTTTCAAAGATGGCTAAGATTTCTGTTGGCCTGAAAGAAGCCTGGAACAGCATGTCCGTAGGTATTAAACTCATGTTTGCGAACATTGCAGGAATGCTGACAGTAGGCATTGTCCGATTCTCTATCGAACAAGTTTGGAATATTGAAACATTTGGAAAAATCTCCCTTACACTTACTGTTGCAAACTTAGTTATGGTATTTATTAGCGCAGCAAGCGTGGTTTTATTTCCAATTATTAAACGTACAGACAAAGCAAATCTTCCTAAAATCTACACCTCACTGAGGACACTACTGATGATTATAGTCTTAGGGGCACTGGTAATCTATTACCCCGCCCACCATCTTCTCACCTTATGGTTGCCAGATTATACAGACAGCCTAATCTATATGTCCCTACTATTTCCAATATGTATCTACGAGTCTAAGATGGCAATGCTTATAAGCACGTACCTCAAGGCGCTTCGTAAGGAAAAAATAATACTTGGTGTAAATATCGTATCGGTCTTGCTGAGTATAGTAGGGTCAATCATAACTGTTTATTGGCTTAAAGACTTAACATTAGCAATATTGACCATCGTTGCCGTGCTTGCTATACGTTCTATTATAGCTGAGTTTATACTTGCACGATTAATAGGCATACATGTCAAAAAAGACATTGCATTAGAGCTGTTACTTACTATTATATTTATCAGTACAAGCTGGTTAATTGGTGGGCTTCTTGGAGCAATGCTATATATTGCCGCTTACGGCCTTTACATTACTATAAAGAAGAACGATATCATCAAGACTATTCAGCTTATCAAAAGATCCTGATCTATAGCATTGACTTCTTGAATCCATTCGGATTACGTGATTGCCAACGCCATGAATCTTCACAGGCTTGTTTGATAGATTTTTCGGCATGCCAATGCAATTGCGTATTCGCTTTTTCGGGGCTTGCGTAACACGATGCGATATCGCCAGGGCGGCGAGCAACAATTTCGTAGGGAATAACTTTACCGGAAACGTCACTAAAGTTACTAATTAGTTCCAATACGGATGTGCCTTTTCCAGTACCAAGATTATATAATTCGAGTCCGGGTTTAGAGTTATTTATGGCTGCTACGTGACCCTTGGCCAGGTCTACCACATGAATATAGTCGCGAACACCGGTACCATCTGGCGTGTTGTAGTCGTTACCAAACACCCGCACACTTTTTAGTTTGCCTACAGCAACTTGCGCAACGTAGGGTAACAGGTTGTTGGGCGTGCCGTTTGGGTCTTCACCAATTAGGCCGCTTTCATGTGCGCCAACCGGATTGAAATAGCGTAGTGTCGTTATTTCAAACGCTGCGTCAGAAATGCTGATATCACGCAATATTTGCTCGATCATAAACTTTGTTTGACCGTAAGGGTTGGTAATGCCAACACCCGTTCGACTGGTTTCTTTTAGCGGCAATTCTTCGGGTTCGCCATATACTGTTGCCGATGAACTAAAGACAAGTTTATTGACGTTGTGTTGTTTCATAACATCAAGAAGCACCAGGGTAGAATCAATATTATTGCTGTAATATTCCAACGGGTTTGCTACCGACTCTCCAACCGACTTAAGACCGGCAAAGTGAATGACAGCATCAATAGAATGGGCTGCAAAAACATTTTTTAGCGCTTCTTTATCGCGTAAGTCTAACTCATAAAACGGCAGGGAAGTTTTTGTGATCGTCTCAACCCGAACAAGTGATTCTTTACTGCTATTACAAAGGTTATCAATCACCGCAACCGAGTGATTATCTTTTAAAAGTTCTATAATGGTATGTGATCCAATGTAGCCGGCACCGCCCGTAATAAGTATGTTCATGATTTTAGTATAACAGTGGCGGGGAATTATCGTAAAAAGGTATACTGGTAAAGAACTATGAAAATTTATTATAAATACCTGCTACTCGTTATATGGATGATTGTTATATTTTTGCTTTCAAGCGAAGTGGCGCAAACTTCGTCTGGCCGTAGCGCGGCAATTGTGGGCGTACTTACGCAGTCGCTACACGTAAGCTTACCTGAGAGTATTTTAACCTTTTTAACCCGTAAATCGGCACACATTATCGGCTATTTCATACTTGGTATATTGCTGTTTAACGTAGTAAAAGAATACGCCACTGCTACTAAGCGCATTGTTATAATAAGCATTTCGCTTGCCCTAGCATATGCCGCATCCGATGAGCTTCACCAGCTGTTTGTACCGGGCAGAAGCGGGGAATTGCGTGACATTCTTATTGATACCCTTGCCGCCAGCGTTGGTATTGGCCTTTACGCCATTTTAAATAAAAAGCATAAAAGTGGCATAAATAGCAAAAATAAAGTATACTATATAAAATGAAGAAAGAACAACGACTTAGCCTTGCCCAAAAGGTAACAGGGGCGGTATTAGCGCTGAGCTACCTGCTTGCCGTATACTCGGCCATTCGTACGCAATTAGTGCCAACAAAATACTTATTGATCATTCTGCCCATCACAACGTTCGTAATTGCATGGCTGGTGTTCGTTCATTTTAAAAAAATATTGCCGCTTAAAAAAAGTATTGCTCTTATTGTCTTTTCTTTGCTTGTAACAGCCGCAAACAGCTACATTTACTCGGCCGCAACGGCCACATCATCGTTTCTTGGTGCCTTGCAAGAAGGTAATTCAACCTTTGAAGAGTACAGTATTATTGCAAAAAAAGATCGCCACATTGCGTTAAAAAGTAGCAGTAACCGCTACCAGGGATTACTTAAAAGCGATACGAATACCGAGCTTGTAACAGTTGAGCTAAAAAAGCGAACGACAGCTGAGCGCAAAGACTACGACAGCCTGACAGACATAACCAACGCCCTTGACAGCAAACAAACCGATACCAGCGTACTAAAAAGTTCGTACGTTGAACTTTTAAAAGAAAGTAACAATGCATTCTATAAAAGTATCGAGGTACTCGATACCTTTAAAATAAAGGTAGAAAAGAACACAAACTCTGGTACTGCCGATATAGCAAAGCCGTTTATTATGTACATTAGCGGCATAGACACGTACGGAGATGTGGCCTCGGTATCACGAAGCGATGTAAATATTTTGGTGGTGGTTAACCCGCAAACACACAAGATTTTACTGGTAAATACACCCCGCGATTACTACGTGCAGTTGCACGGGGCAACTGGCGTAAAAGACAAACTAACCCACGCCGGTATATACGGTATTGATACGTCAACGCAAACGCTTGAAGATTTATACGGGGCCCAAATAGACTACTACCTGCGCGTTAACTTTACCTCACTGGTTACCATTGTCGATGCCCTCGGCGGCGTAAACGTGTACTCGGACTACAGCTTTAAGTCATTTTCGGCGGGCTACAATACGCTAAATGGCAAGCAGGCGCTAGAATTCTCGCGGGAGCGCTACAGCTTCGCTGAAGGCGACAGAACCAGGGGCAAAAACCAGCAACGAGTAATCGAAGCAATCATTGCAAAAATGAACGATCCTAAAAGCTTAGTAAACTACCGGGCAATCCTTGGGTCGCTGCAGGGTGCACTTCAGACCAACATGGGACCAGACAAAATAAGCGCTATAATTAATAAACAGCTTAACGATTTAAGCAAATGGCAAGTCGAGTCTATTAGCGTAGACGGCACTGGCAAAAAAGCTTCCACCTATAGTATGGGTGCCATGGAGCTTTACGTCATGGAGCCCGACATGAATTCGGTAAACGCTGCAAAGCAAAAAATAATCCAATACCAGTAAACTAAGAAAACCCTAAAGAATAAGGCCGGCTCCTCTACGAGAAGCTGGCCTTATCCATTTAAACATCTAGCAGGAGAAGGCAAGAACTGTCGTGATTCCTGACTTTTCGGATTTGACGTCCCATCCCCCTGCTTTGTACTGGTTAGTTACAGCAGCGACCACTTCGGGAGGCGTGTTATTCTCGAGAGTCACAGTGAACGAAGACCGAAGCCGAGCCTGGGCTCCCTTGCGTGCTTCCTCCGCTCTTTTGCCGAGAATTGCTGTCGCCTCAGCGATATGGGCCGCGATACCCGCCTTGTGCTCTTCGGCTGATGCAACCAAAACCGCTCCTTTGTCCAAATGGATGTAGTCGAATGACTAACCACACTATTATAACAGTTACGTACTAACGGTATCGCAACGCAAATTTACCCATTTAAAAAACAGAACCACTCTCACGGTTCTGTTTGCTAAGCTAATACAGCTTAGGCAGCTTTTTTAGCAAGTGCTTTGAGCTTTTTCTTCAAAAGACGCTTGCGGGTCGCTCCGTGCCAGTTCTTGTGTTTAGCCATATTAATTTTTCCGATTATTTTATACTTGCCTCATTATACCACGTTTAAGGGGAAGTTGTCGTAAACTCACCCCTGAATAATAAGCTCCTTAACGCACTTCTCGTTTCTTCGATGCTACGTATTATACAACTTCATGTGCTTTGTTATATCCTGCTTCGAGACTGCGCGCATTGGGCAGCCTCGAAGCAGGGGAGTGAAGAAGAACTAGCCCTCATCGAAGCCCGGCGGCGCGCCAAGCCGTTGTTCCTGCGTCAGACGCTCGTCCTCAGCGAATTCCGCCAGCTCGGCATCACTGAGCCCTTGGAGATGCGGGTTGTCTGCCTGGATCTGTTTCAACTCTTCCTTGCTGAAGTGTCCCAACCGCTCATCCTTCCTAAAACGAGTGCAGATAGTCTGCACAATACATGTTTATAGCATGTCGAGTATCTATTATCAAATCTTATGGCCTGCGCCTTGAAACAAACAGTAACTTTGTATTCTACTACTCGCCACCCGACTTGTCACGCCGCACGCTACCAAGAAAGTCTTCTATCATAGTAGTAACATCTGGGTCCTGCGACCACATGGCAAGTTCCCGGGTACCGTTTCGAACCGTCCAGCTGGTAAAGTTGTGGGAGCCAAATAACGTCTCTCGGCTTCCATCTGCTCGTTTAATTAAAAAAGCCTTGGCATGAGTTCTCTGGGGCAAATTTTCAATAATCATATTAGGGTTTTTCGCCTGCATTTTATCTACTTTTTTCTGCAGGGCCAGTGACACGCGAAGGCTTGGATGCAGATCTTCCCTCGGGACTAATTAAAAACGTCCCCTTTGCATCGCCCTTCATTTTTGCAGACAGTACTTCCATCAACTTGCCATACATAACATTAATGGGTGGAAACTGGCCAATCAATTCAAACTCATCACCCGGCTGCAGCGACTCTGCCATTCGCACAACTTGATCATATATAACTGATTGTTTTTTCACTCCATGATCGAGCAAAAGGGCAGTGTCGGGGTGTTCGGCGCCGGGCTTGGTGTATACTTTGTCACTATCGGGCTTGGTATTTTTAGCATCGTCAAATACTTCTTTTAACACATCTACCCAATACGGATCGGCCATCTTTACCATAAAGTTAGACATATTGAAGTCTAGCTCGCGTAGATTCATTGTTCCAATCCATGCCTCGTTATCAACAATTGCCAGCTTTACGTGATCATGATTCAATCGCTTGCGATTGCCGCGTTCACGAAGGCCTGGGTCGCTGATTCCTTCTATTTCAAGCTCCGTCACGAACCGTTCGTGGTTTCGTGCCGCTTGTTGCAACTCATGCTTGTCTCCTCCGCGCGTCACTATGCGGTCACCGCGTATAAACGCTTCGCCCTCACCAGATCGGATATGATTTAAGGCAACCCGATCGTATACAAAATCTACTGGAACGCCGCTTCTGTTTTTTTCGATAAGCGCTTCAAAGATAGGTTCGGTAGCGGCACACTTTTCAAACTGCATGACTTCTATATAAACACCATCTTTCGCTTCATGAATCTTATCACTTAAGTCGGCGACAAATTCATACGGGTTTTGCAGCTCATAATTTCCATAACGAAGTGTTTCATGCTGCTCTGGCTCTGCTACATCTGCGACAGTAAGCACTTCGCCACCAAAAGATACGCTGCGTTCATGTGCAGATAACCCTTCCACTTGTGCAGCTAAGGCTTCCGTGCCAACAACATCCTCAGTAGGATCATGGTCGTTCATAGTGACCCTATTGTAGCACGCACGCCTGCACTCCAGTATCGCGCGTTACTGTGAGCTTGCTTCATTACGGAAGTCTTTTAGCAGGTCGCGATTTTGCTTTTTTACGGTTCGCTTTGACCGCTCGTTGTCGCGCTTAAGCTTGCTAGAGCTTCGTTGTTTAAGCGTACTTAGCTCGTTTTTCATTTTTTGGTAGGCAGCGTAATGCAGTGGGTCGAGCGTGCCATCTTTTAGCGCTCGTTGCACCGCACAACCGTCATCGTCTTTGTGCTGACAGGAAGCATATTTACATTGGCGAAAAAGAGCCGCAATGTCATCGAAATTTTCGTCAAGCGCCTCTTCGGTACCCCAAAGTTGCAGTTCACGGATACCCGGCATATCAATGAGTAAGCCGCCGCCAGGCAACATAAACAGCTCGCGGTGAACCGTTGTATGCATACCCGTATCGTCAGATTGGCGCACGGCATGCGTTTTTTGAACGTCTCTCTCAAGAAGACGGTTGGTGAGCGTTGATTTTCCAACGCCAGAAGACCCCAGCAGCACTGCCGTTTTGCCCGGGGCAATAAAATTAAGCAGCTCGGCCATGCCCGTACCTTTAGTAGCAACCATAGCTATAACAGGCAGCTCAAGTGACGATAGCTGGGAAATATATTCCTCTGCATTTTCTACTTTATCGGCTTTATTCAAAACAATAACAGGCTTTATGGCGTTAATAGATAGCTGGTAGAGAAATCGCCGCAACCGATCGATACTAAAATCGTTATCCAGCGCAAGCAGTACGAACGCTACATCCACGTTGGCCGCTATAACTTGTTTGAGCGTTTTGCTGCCCGCAACCTTGCGGGCAATTTCAGACTGGCGCGGCAAAAGCGCCTCAATAACCGGCGGGCTATTGTCTGTAAGACGTACCAACACCCAATCGCCAACTTTTGGCACTTGTTCGCGATGAGTATGATGAGCCAGCGCACCCGATAATTCTGCCGTAACAATTTTAGGAAGCGCTACCTTAAGCGAGGTGCCAAAATCGGCTACCACGCGCGCTGGTTGGGTACCTAAAATAGTATGACGGGCCAACAGGTCATCAAGTTCTTTCGTCCAGCCATATGCCGAGAGGGGATTCATATAATTCATTATGACACTTCCTGGTTTAATTGGCCAAATAGCATGAAAAACACCCCTCAGTATGAGAAGATTTTTCATTAAAGAATTCTCTTCCCGCTTGGGGGTGTTATAGTAGACGTTTTCGATCGTCCTCCACTCCCCAGACACGAAGTCGGGGAGTGGAGGACGAGAGATGTCTTAGCTCATGAGTCTCAGCTGGCGCAGGAGGGGTACATGCCATTGCGGCAGTCTGCTGTTGCGCGACATGATGGACACGAGCTCCCCTCTGTGGTTGCCGGTCTCCTCGCGGATGATGGAGACTATCGGCTTCAAAAGCCCAAGCCATATGGGCTCGGTTTCGGCAGCCGCAACGTCACTGTCACGAATGCCTCGCTTGATCGTCTCGATGTCGACCCGAAAGTAATCCTCCCGTGGCATCAAGTACGCGGTGTTATCCAGCGCAAGAACCTTCCTGGTCACGTTCAAGCCAATCAGGGTGATGTCATTCGAAGGAATGTTCTTCACGGTCTGGGGCTTGATCACCCTGTCGAACTCCTTCAATGCGAAGGGAACTCGCGGGTAAAACCACAGGCAGTCACGGCTCATGCCGCACTGAATACCAATAGACGGATTCGGCACTTGCACTCTCCTTGTCGTAGGTACTGCTATGAGTTAAGCATTGTGGCTTATGCCAACCTTACTATTATACCATAAATGTTCCATTATTACAATAAGCGCAATAAAGCTACTTGGGGAAACACCGTGTATACCGTAAAATAGAGGGAATGAAACAATTTTATAATGTCCTTGTTAATACGCTTATTGCCAATGTCACTACCAGCTTTTTATGGTTTGCACTAACATTTTGGGTATATCTTGAAACCAGGTCGGTGCTCGCTACAGCATTTATTGGCGGCTCGTACATGCTGCTGGTGGCCATTTTTAGCTTAGTATTTGGTACTATTGTCGATCACAACAAAAAGAAGCGGGTTATGCTGATTTCAAGTATTATTACGCTCGTTGCTTACGTTGCCGCTGGCATTGTGTTTTTGCTCTTTCCTAAAAGCGCCTTGATCGACTGGACTTCGCTAGTATTCTGGCTATTTGCCGGCGTTATATTAATAGGCGGTGTGGTTGAAAATATGCGCAATATCGCACTCTCAACCGTTGTGACGCTGCTCGTTCCCAAAGATTCTCACGACAAAGCCAACGGCATGGTTGGAACCGTGCAAGGCGTTGCATTCCTCGTTACTTCGGTTTTTAGTGGCCTATCGATCGGGTTGCTTGGCATGGGCTGGACGCTGGCCATCGCTATTACATTTACCGCAGTCGCTTTAATTCATTTGTTATTCGTGTCCATTCCCGAAGACGAAATTATTCATGACCCAGCACTTGAAAACAAAAAAATCGACCTTAAGGGCAGCCTAGCCGCCATTCGCGCGGTGCCAGGCTTGCTGCCACTCATTTTATTTACTACATTTAATAACTTTATCGGCGGCGCGTACATGGCGCTCATGGACCCGTACGGCCTGACGCTATTTCCAGTTGAAATATGGGGGATTGTTCTTGGCGTAACAAGCACCGGGTTTATTTTGGGCGGCCTTATCATTGCTAAAAAAGGCCTTGGCAAAAACCCGTTGCGAACATTGTTACTCGTCAACGTTTGCATTGCTATTCTTGGAATGGTATTTGCTATACGCGAGTTTTGGTTACTTTACGCAGTAGGTATTTTTCTGTTTATGCTACTCATGCCCGCCGCTGAAGCTGCCGAGCAAACTGTTATTCAGCGCGTGGTGCCGTTTAAGCGCCAAGGGCGTGTATTTGGCTTTGCCCAAAGCATCGAGGCCGCCGCCACCCCAATAACCGCCTTTTTAATCGGGCCAATCGCACAGTTTTGGCTTATTCCTTACATGAACGGCAGCGAAGGCAAGCAACAACTTGGCTGGCTTTTGGGTAGCGGGCAAGCACGAGGTATTGCCTTGGTATTTCTCGTAACCGGCCTCATAACACTTATTGCTGCGTTATTTGCCTTTAAGACCAAGGCGTACAAACACCTGACCTTATTTTATAAAAATTCTTAATTAGCTGCCCGCACAGTTAACTTGTTGGCTCAGTCTGCTTCCATAGCAGCTCAAAAAGCTGCCGTTGCACACGCGCAATATCGGGGTTATGTATTTCAATACCAAAAATACGACCGTCATTCCAGCTATAATGCAGCACCGTATCATCGTAGGTTACCGTAGAGTGAGCAATAGGGAAGACGTGCTCGGGCACGCAATGCGATTGCCAATGGTTTAAGTGCTCATCGGCATACCCGGAAGGTAATTGTTGCAGCGTGGTCGAAAAACGATCGCCCACAACGCCCCTAAACGTAATATTCCGTTCGTTACATTGCCGCACCCAGCGCTCAAAAAAGGCCAGATCAACATCGTCCTGCATCATATTATAAAGAATGCCGAGGTTTTCACTTTTTCCTTTAGTTTGGCCCCATAGCATTTGCTTGAGCCCATCGATACCTTCGTAAAATTGCACCCGCGTTGTTGCCGAGTGCAGCGCCGTTTCATCCAAACGGGTAGACAGCAGCGTAAAGTCACGCTGCAGGTCTTTTAGTTCTTGTTCTTTTTTAAGAATAAGCAACTGAATATTGGCAATCGGTGCGGCCCGAAGAATATTACGCTTGTACCGTACTTCAACCTCTATAAGACCCGAGGCCTTTAGCTCATCGAGCAGCCGGTATATCTGCACTCGCTCTACTTTCGAATGCCGGGCCAGTTCCGACATGGTTTGCGGCCCATGTTTTCGAAGTGCTATGTACATATCGGCTATTTCAGGCCGCAAATGAAGTTTTGCAAAATAAGCGCGCAGAGCCGAAGCATGCTGTTCCATATCTTTAGTATAACAATAGTTGTACATTTTTAGTACAACAATTATGGAAATATGTTCTTTTCATCTATTATACGCAATATAAAGGTGTAATAAAAGAGAACAGCACAATGCTTGAACGACACATTAATGCACGCACAGCCGATGAGATCGTTGCAAAAAAATACGATACCGACTACACATCCGAACTTAGTTCTGGCCAAGTTATCAATAAAATGGCCGGCCTCGCCGTAGCTGGTCAAAAACGAATGACCGAGCGCCATGGGAGCGTACTGCCCAACTCACGGCCTGGGCGGATTGCGCATCTGGGCTATAACAACGGCGACCATACCAGAATCTTCGCCCATCGTTCAAATGTACTGGGCCGGTCAATGGGGCATAGTGCACTTCAAATCGCAACTCATGAAGTGGTTGCCGCGTGGCATGATATGGACCAGACATCGGTTATAAAGGGAGCACCGCGCATGGGGCTCGATGAAAAATCAAGTGCCGAAATGCTGATAGATGAAATGCGTAAAAAGCATATTCCCAAGGAAATTGCCGATCTGGCTGCCTATGGCATCCTGGGAACATGGCCCGTCATGAATAAGGCCGGTGTTCTTGTGGGTCAATGGGCCTCTGTTCTGGATGATTACCCTTCAAAAGAAGCAGAGATGGAAGCCCTTGTGGCGGGAACCTGCGACCTTGGCGACCTTTACTCATCAAGAAGCCCCTTCGACTCAAGCAATCTATATCGCCAAAGGGAAGGATACACACCAGATCAAGTACCTAGGCCAGACAACTACATAAAACATTTAACCGGCCAGGTAGGTTTTCTTGAAAATCATAAATACCCCATAGCCCAGGCGGAAGAATCATTTAAACGCCTTCAGCCCGAGGTAGCTTCTTACGCCGAGAAAAAGCTTGAGCGCGTTAAAAAGCGCCTAAAGGGCGGAGTCGACAAACAGGAATGGGCAGGGATATGGAAAGGCGTTATTAGCACCGACTTAAGCTTTATGCGTGATCCAAAGAAAAATCCGCCACTCGACTTTTAAAAATCGCTTCATTTGCTACGCTCAACGCTCGAGCGTACAATACATACATGAATATACTACGTCGTCTTGGCCTTAGTCTCGCAGCGTTACTTTTTTCACTGAGCATACCGGTATTGGCTTTGCTTGTGAGTATTTACTTCACCATAGACCAACCCCAGACAATCAAGCAGACTATTGCTGCCAGCGGTATTTACAATGTTGTCACACAAGACATTCTTGCCCAGCAGGCGGACCCCACCTTATCGATTCCGATGAATGATCCCGGCGTGCAACATGCGTTCGAACAGGCGCTGCCACCAACGTTTTTGCAAAATTCTTCCGAACAGGTGATTGATGGCATGTATGCCTGGGTTCACGGTACCGCGCTTAGCCCCGCTTTCTCTATAAATCTTGCCCCGGTAAAACGCACATTCGCCGACAATATTGCTACCTACGTACAACAAAAACTCGATACTCTGCCGACATGTACCCAGCAAATCGTCCTGCCTGCTTCTTTGGACGGAGTATTGGCCCTTACCTGTATGCCGCGCGGAGCTTCATCGGCAACCATTTCTGGTGCTACGCGCCAGGAAATAATAAACAGCAAGTTACTGGCCGAAAACAATACTATCGATGGCACAAGCTTGAAAGATGAGCAGGGGAGGCCCATTGCCGACCGGCTGTCTTTTATTCCTCAGATGCACCAATACTACCTAGCTTCTTTGTATGTTCTGCCTGTGCTTATTTTACTTTGCGGCGCAGCTATTATTTACTGGAGCACCTCAAAAAGAGCAGGGGTAAAACGTATTGCCTGGCTGCTTATTACCACCGGTATTACCAGCATGATACTTGCCGCACTGCAAGTATGGCTGCTCCATGCTGGCGTTGGACTGCTTGGTACCCCCATTTCCGGCCCACCGGCCCTGCAGGATAAAGTGTTATTTATTCTTGATGCGCTTGCCACACTGGTGCGTACCTGGTGGTTTAGTTTTGGCGCCGGCTACCTACTTGCAGGTATTGTTATACTGATTATTCTACGGCTCAACCGCCCCAAGCCAACACTCACCATGGGTGGTGATCATAAGAGTAATGATGTGCCGATTGACTCTATACCAATCAATAAATAAATGATATAGTATGTTCCAGGTAGACCAACTACGGAAGAGGCAATCTGATGTCTGTTATCCCGCAGGAGCACATGAAAGCCCTCGAGCGGGCCTGCGAAATGGCACGTTCAGGCGAACGTGACGTGAACATTCTTGTCGAGGAAGGTGACATCCGCATCGATGTGGATTCAGAGGGCTTCGTAGAGGTCGTTTTGATCTCTCAAGAGATGAAAGAGCTCTTCGACACCTTCAGGGCCGCGTGCACCGTGCGTGCGAAGACGAGGTCGGTGGGCGCAGGTGTACCAGTCTTCAGCCCGTGGAGCATCACCTTCATCCCGGCGTAGCAAAACCCGTACCCGTTTGCCGTGAGGTAACGACTGGCGCATTGCATGCCAGTCGTTACCTCATTTTTACTCTGCGTCCAAATAGACGTAATTCTATATCCTAATCTTGACTTTATTTAAATTTTATGGTATTATGTTAGCTATAGTGAGTAATCAAACACGCAGTAGCACCTCGGGAGTACGCGTTCCTGATCGTCAGGTTTCTTCAACCCAGCCCCGTTATATTCCGCCCACACGAAGCTTGCGTGCCGAGGAGCGCCAACCCAAAGAAACAGAACTCATCGCCGAGGCTACTATAGATGACCGCTCCATACATGCCTTAACAACCATGCTCCTTCTGGAGCCACCTGTCATACCACTACTTCTTCCGGCCAAAACCACGGCCGCTTTTGCTGAGCCCAAGCAACTGGCGCTTTTGCTTCCGGCTCACAACGAAGAGCTTATTATTGCCGCTACCATTCGTTCAGCCATTGCCGCAGGGCAGGCGATAGAGGACATTTACGTGGTAAACGACAACTCATCCGATGGTACGCGGGCTATTGCTACGCGCATGCTTGGAAAAGCCAATGTGTTAAATGTTTCACGAAGCGGTAAAGCGCTCGCCGTTAAAAAGGCGATTATTAAGTTCAATATCGAATCGCGCTACACCTGGTTGCACATTGCCGATGCCGACAGTATTTTTTCACAGGACTATTTCCGGCATTACCGGGCCAAGCTCGACCCTAAAAAGTACGCTGTAGCCGTTGGGTTCGTCCAAAGCCTGCGCGGTAACTGGATCAGCACCTACCGTTCGCTCACCTATACCTACAGCCAGCAGGTTACCCGCCGGGTTCAGTCGCGCCTTGGTATGATTTCGGTCTTCCCGGGGCCTATTACGTGTTTTCGAACCGATATTATAGCCCACCTCGAGTTCGGTGGCGCCAGCCTTACCGAAGACTTTGACATTACGCTGCAGGTCCACCGCAAAAAGCTTGGCAACATTGTATTTATTCCAAAAGCCGTCAACTACACCCAGGACCCGCAGTCGCTGGGCGACTTCTGCAAACAAAACATGCGGTGGCAGCGCGGTTTCTTTCAAGGGGTAAAAAAGCACAAAATTGGCCTGCGCGGGCAGCGTATCGACATTAGCCTTGGCTTTCAAATGCTGCAAACCATTCTTTTCTTAATTCAAATACTGGTACTTATGCCCTATATTCTCATTACCACTCACAACTGGCTGATTATTCCGGTCGTTATTGCCGCCGATGTGATTATGAACGGCACCATAGCCCTGCTTGCCTCGGTTATTGCCAAGCGCTGGATGCTGATTGGCGCCTTGCCGTACTTTTATTTCCTTCGCTGGATCGAAATCGGCATTTATATAATTGCTTTTGTTGAAGTGATGATATTAAAGCGTTTTCAAGATGAAGCCATTGGCTGGTCTACTGCCGGGCGCCGCTATAAGCTCTCAAAGCAAGCAATGCTTGACGTTGCAAAATAGTCACAAAGATTGATTTATGTTCATAGAGAAGTTATTATACCCATGATCCGATGAAAGCAGACGGAACCATCAACAGTATTGGACATAAGAATGACGACCGTACCCAATCTAAATGGGTCAGCATCGAACCCAACATCACGTAAGGCGTTTTTAAAGGGAAAGAAGGGCATACAGCAATGCCAGGTCATAAGCTTGCAGGATAAAGTAGAAAAAGGTATAAGTGACGCTATGCTGCTAAACGCCAAAAAGATTGTCGTACCCGTAAACCTCTACGATGATAAAACCGTAAAGAAGGTCATCAAGATCTATACCGACTTGGAGTGGAAAATCAAGACGGCGACCAAAGAAGGCGTCCTTCACCTTGAGTTTTTCGCTTAGTCGTGAGCGTGCCCATAAACCGTATCGGATGTGAAAGATAGTGTCAAAAGTGAAGGTAACGAAACCAACATCGAAGCCCACGTCTCGTAAGGAGTTTTTAGACAATTGCAAACTCTTTACGAAGCAAAGAGTGAGGCGCCTGCAAGATAGTGTGGAAAAAGAGATGGGGGATGCATCGTTACAACAAAAAAAGACATTTCGTGTATCCGTAGAGTTCCACGCCGACACAGTTATAGAGGAGGTCGTTAGGATCTATATAGATGTGGAATGGACAATCAAGAAGGTAATCAAGAAAGACATTCCCTACCTTGAGTTCTCCTGACCCGTGCTTAAATCGGATGCCGGCTTCTTGGACAAGAAGCCGGCCTCTTTTAAATGTAGTGATTAAACCTAATTATATTTTCTTAAAACTTTTCAGTTCAAAGTAAAACATCTGACGGGTCTGGTTCCATACACCTGAGCAAGTTTGTAACGTTAAGCGAGGCTTGCCATGGTATTCAAGCGCGTAGACATCGGTTGGTTTTACGGCCTCGTTATTAGCATATTGGTAGATAAATTCGTAGCCGTTATCAGTAGTTACGTTTACTTCGCTACCAGTCTGCAAGCGAGGTAACTTACCAAATAGCTTATCGCTATTATGACCATAAATCAGCGTGTTGCCGTTATCGGAGTTAATGAGGTTAGTGGGGGTGGCATAAAAAGCCGAATCTTCCGAAAGCGTCCATTGACCGGTTTTTGCATCGTAGGAGCCATCGGCTACGTTCACCTCTATACCAAGGCTGGGCACGCTAATATGGCGCGGGGAGCCTTTAACGACCTCTGGGGCATCACTAATAGGCGAGCCGGCAATAACTACCGGTTGGTTGGATGCAGGCACACTAAGCGCTTGGCTTTGCTCCAAAAGCGAAAGACTCAACGGGGCAGCAATGGCCACACCAGCGCCAAAGATAAAAATCGATAGAAGAAAAAGAGATTTGTGAATATTCATAATAAATTCCAAAAATGTACAAAGCGGCCACCCTTCATAAAAAAGATAGCCGCTTTACTGTACAAAAACTATATTTGCTTAGTTTGCACTAGTTTGGCGACTTTTACGTGCCAAAACGAGTGAAACCACAAATACAGCGACACCGAGCGCAATAAGACTTGCAGCGATGATGAACAAGATACCGTTGTCTCCTGTAAAAGGAAGCAAAGCGACACCAGCTACACTTGGAGCTGCACCTTTACCGTAGTTCATGGATATTCTCCTTGTTATAAGATACATAGCATCATTCGTGCGGCAGATTGTCGTAGAAAATACTATCTCTCCTGATTGATATGCAAATTGGTAGGCGGTGCAATTTGGTCAGCTAGTGGTAAAACCAGAGGTCAAACAGCTCCAACTCCACAATTTGTTGTTATTGTACACTATTCGTGCGTAAATGTAAAGTATGTAGTTAAACTATGTTTAGCATAAGCTTATTACTTCATATTAACCAGTAGAGTCAACACTCTCCTCGGGTCCTGTCATCCGGTTTGCCCCACCGAATGCCACCCGCGGTGAGAAGGATGTTTTACCGCACCAAGTACAATATGCTTGACTTTACAGGAAAATGGGTATATGGTATGAGATATAAACTATATGTGGAGTCTATTGTGAAGCGAGCAACACTATATCTATTAACACTCATCTTACTGGCCAGTACCGTATTGAACGCCCTGCCAGTTTCTGCAGCAGAGCCGAACCTTATTGCCAATGCATCGGTTGAAACGGCAAATGGCACCAACCCGGCAAACTGGACCTCTAACAAATGGGGAACAAACACCACTACGTTTGAATACAAAAACGAAGGTCACACCGGTACTCGCAGCCTTTATACCTCAATGACCGCCCGCACCGATGGTGACGCAAAATGGATACACGATGCCGTTTCCGTGGCGCAAAATGCCTCATATACCTATACCAGCGCCTATAAGTCGAGTGTTGCTACCGAAATAGACCTTCAATATACCAGCACTACCGGTGTTGTATCGTACGCCTACGTAGGCACGATCGCACCAAGCGCTGCTTGGCAAACACTGTCTACCAACTTTGTAACACCTGCGGGCACCGCCAAGGTAGCTGTTATGCATATCGTGGCCGCGACTGGCTGGCTGCAAATCGATGATTTCACCCTCAACACTACTGTTGTTGCGCCACCTGTCGACCAAGACAACTACATTCTTAACAACTCATTTGAGACCGCCAATGGCACCACACCTGCAAGCTGGTACAAGAATAACTGGGGCACCAACACTTCTGCGTTCAGTTACGAAAACACCGGCCGCACCGGTACAAAAAGCGCCAAAGTAACGGTAAGCGCCTACACCAGCGGTGACGCTAAGTGGTATGCTGAACCAAGCGCTATTACTGCTTCAAAAAGTTATCTTTACCGCGATTATTACAAATCAACTGTTGCCACCCGGGTAGTAGTGGCCTTTATTGATGCAGCCGGTAATTACACCTACCAGGAACTCGCCGCCGCACCAGCTGCCGCCACCGACTGGATTCAGTACAGCGCCACGTTTACCGCACCGGCCACAGCGGTAAAAGCATCGGTGTATCATCTTATCGACAAAGTCGGTAGCCTTACTATTGATGACACCAACCTGTATGTTGCATTACCAACCAGTACCGACCCTGTTGTCCCTAACGCATCGCTAGAAACCGCCAATGGCGCAAACCCTGCCAACTGGCAAAAGGGTAGTTGGGGAACCAATACGCCAACCTACAGTTACGCCAATGACGGTCACACTGGTACAAAAAGCACTAAAATCACCATGAGCAACTATGTTGACGGCGATGCCAAATGGTTCTTTGACCCAATTACCTCTATGCAGCCAGGTCAGCAATACCGCTTTACTACCTGGTACAAAACCAATGTTACCCCGCACGCCGTAGCCATGTTTATTATGGCCGATGGTAGCGAACAGTACTTTGGCATGCCAATTACTCAGCCTAGCGGCTCAACCACTGCATGGCAAAAATACAGCGACACGTTCAGTGTTCCCGCTGGCGCAGTCTCGGGTTCAGTATTTCTCTACATCAGCCAGAACGGCTGGTTGCAAACCGATGATTACAGCCTATCGACTTATCACCCCAACGGTTTTAGCCGCCCGCTTCTTACCATGACATTCGATGATGGTCACGAAGAAAACGCCACTAATGCGCTTCCACTGCTGAACCAACGCGGCCTTAAAAGCACTCAGTGTTTTGCCACATCGTTCATTGAAGGACAATCTCAACAAGTAAAAAATGGCGTGCTTGCCTTTAAAAACAGTGGTCACGAAATTTGTTCACACACCGTCACGCACCCGTTCCTTACTACTGTAAACCCCGCAACGCTCACTTATGAAATGCAGCATTCCAAGCAATATCTTGAATCGCTGGTAGGCCAACCCGTTACTAACTTTGCCTCGCCATATGGTGATTACAACGCCGCAGTGGTAACCGAAGCTAAAAAGTTCTACCGCTCGCACCGAAGCGTTGATGAGGGTTACAACTCGAAAGATAATTTTAACGCCTACAACATTCGCGTACAAAACATCCTTGATACCACCACTGCTGCGCAGGTCACCGACTGGATCGCCCACGCGAAGGCCGACAAAACCTGGCTTGTACTGGTGTACCACCGCATTGCAAACGACCCGGGCCCCTACGACAGCAACATCAGTGTCTTCACTCAGCACCTTAATGCGATTGTTAGTAGCGGCATTACCGTTAAAACAACCAACGAAGCCTTAAACGAAGTATCGACTCAACTGTAGATTACTGCCCGGCGTCAAACAGCCATAATGGTATGCCCGCCGCTTGCAGATCGTGAACGAATATCCTGAATACATAGGCATCGCGACTCGTACTGACGTTACTGCTTTTCCAGTACGACCAATCTGTCGCCTCGTTAACCCCTGATTTATCTTCGGCAAATAGATGCACCGCTACACTAAAACCCTGACCCTGCAACACCCCGGCCTGGGCAACAACACCGGTAAGCTGTGCAAGCCGTTGATCGGTCGATGCTGTTATCTGCCGCCCCGACTGATTAGCGTAGCGGGTACCAAACGTTCCGGTATTGAGCCAAACATCCTTAACATGGAGGACACGGGCGGCCTCAGCGGCTAAATCAATCCGCAGGTACTCACGCGGCCCGCCATTAGTGGGGCCGCTTTCATTTGCGGCAGGGGACCACGGAAAGCCCTGTAACCCAACACTATCTATCAAACCAGCAGGAATAGGGCGAACGTAGGGCAAAAAGCTCACCGCCCGGCCGCCACTCCAGCTATTGGCACCGGGGTAGGAAAGGGTATCGAGCATAACGCTCGCTTTGCTACCTGGAAAATGCTTCTTTTGGTAGGTAACCGCTTTTGTCACACAAGCAGCAAAATCATCGGGGTGGACGCTCGTCCAAACAGGTATATTACCCTCGGGAAGTGGTACCCAGGTGCCCATTTGCGTATCGGTGATACCAGCAGCCTTTATAGCCGCAAAGTAGGTGTCGAGCGCCGTGTCGTATGCCCCGGCACGATAATTTGCCAGACTTACAAGCCCCGTGGGAGTAGTAGGCTCAAAGAAAACCAGCGGTGAAATACCGTAGGTAGAAAATTCGCGTAGTTGCGCCGTGGTATCGCGAGCATAGTCGCGCGCCTCTTGCTCGGAGGTAGGAGTTGGAACAAAAAATGACACCTGCGAAACAATACCGCTCACGCACACCCGTTCGTACTGCACCAGCTTTTTTAGCTGAGGTGACGTGGCTGCCGTCAAACCGGAATGAGTTTTTACCGCCGATGTACAATCGGCAGAACGAGAAGCGGATGGGGTAGCAGCCGCTACTTTTGGCGTTTTTGTCTGCTTTTTCACCACCGAATTTGCCTCCAGGTCTTTTTTAGCAGCGGACGAAACGACAGCTATCGTGTCCTGCGAAGGAGACGTGGCCGTAAAGGCATACGATAACGGCGCTCCAACAAGCGTGGCCAACCCCGTGAGTAATAATGTGATAACTGTTAGTTTTCTACCATAACCCGGATGTCGCTTTATCTTCAAAGTCATTAAATAAATTATACTATGATGTAGCTAGCTTGAACAATAGATTATATTGTTTATGCCATTTCCTTGCTGCTTACAAGGGGAAGTTGAGACTTTCTATTAAAAATATATCACCTTTTGCCCGGCTATCGCTCGAGCAAAAGGTGATACTCATACAGCCAGGTGCCCCTATTTCACAGACGCCTGCCAATCAGTAAATCGTTTATGAAATATATCAATAACCGGAGAATGCTGTGCTGTCTCGAATATGGAATAGAGCTCGGGAGGCGGGGTAAGGGTTAGTGGCTTCCTTCCTTTTCCAGGTTTGGCAGCCTTGTAAAATCCATGCTTTCTGGCGTGCGTTGAAACCGATGTAGGAACAATATACCTGTAGCCCGTTACTCCTGGCGGGTTAAGCATAGCATCAATGACATCATTAAAGGGATGGAGTAGCATTAACCCATCGAGATAGTCCTTAGGTCTTGCAAGCATGACAATAATAACCACCATAGCCCTTGTGTGATTAGTCCTCCTCCATAAATATCTGACATTTTGCCTATTGCTAAATACTGCTTGAGTCGCCAGTAGACATTTATAATATGGGGGTTCCATTTTTCACTTTCGCTAGTCGACAACCTTGGCCTAGAGCAACATAAAGTATACAACAACAGCGTCTACGATGCGACCTGTATAAAACGTTAAGGCAAAAAATGCCACCCGTTACCGCAAGTGTACTACTTGCAGTAACGGGTGGTGTCCGCACAACAGTCTCTGTTTTTTAGTCCCCGAGTTGACTCATTGTCCGCTCATGGAGTGCCGTCACCGCCTCTTGCTCTTTCATTTTCTCAACAAGTGTCTGAAGGCTCCTCGGAGGCGTGAGTATCTGTCTGGCCCTCTTGTCGCTGTTCACCTCGTAAAGCTTATGGGTGTAAGCAATCGTTATGACGTTTGTTGCTATCGTATAGTGCTTGCCCGTAGAACCTGGTGTATTGAACATCGCACGTATAATGCGAACTAGCGGATAACGAAGACCATCACCCGCAAACAGATAGTCGTCTGGTCTGGCCCACATAAGGCCCACAAACACCCAGGCTTTCTCCTGATTGCTCAACTCCCAAAGTTCCGCAAGTGGCCTTTCACCCGAAAATACTGCCCGGGTCGCGGCTTCACATATCTTAGGGTTATACATCTTACGACTCATCTTCGTACCCTTAGTCGAGGTCTAAATATGCACAGGACAGATGTAATAATATACTGGTGCGTGTTATAGGGCAATACTACTACACTATGCTGTTACTCTGGTAACTTATTTAAAACTATTTTATTATACCAAGCGGATATATCCGCTAAAAGACAGGGAAGAGGCTATTTTTATGCTTTTTCATGTTCAGGGTCCAATGGCAAAGTTCCTCGGCACTCTCGTTCAATTCGAGCTTCGCACGCATTCTGGCACCGGAAGTATTAGAACAGCTGAGTTCAGCGAAACCGAGTGTGCGCTGATTGAAGTCACAAACAGGCAAGTTGAGGAGTCTCTGCGCGTATCTTTGCAACATGAAGCTTTCGTCTTTACCGAAAAGACCGGAACGCTTAGTGAGGCAATACAATCCGGAGGGTCTGCATTAGCCTGCCCCTATCACTAGCCAATATCTCCTAAGCACGGCCCCCTCTGCTATAAATGCGGAGGAGGCCGTGCCACCTGCACATTTATATAACTTTATTGACATAAACAATATATTATGCTATTATAAGTAGTGATCCATACTACAGTTTTTGAGAAACTGCCCCGGAGAAGTTATTTAACGGAGGTCATATCCATGAAAACAAGTAAATTACTACTTAGCGCAGCAATTATTAGTTCAATCACCCTTGCCGGGCTTGCCGGTACCGCCTTTGCATGGCACCCTAAAGGGGTTATTACCAAAAAGGTACAAAACATCACCGCAGCCAGCGCTCTAAGCGAAGCCGATACGGCCGCCCAAGCGGTAGCCGCTAAACCTGGCGACACGCTTAAATACGTTATCGAAATCCGTAACGATGGTGCTGCCGACACCAAGGGCTATAACGACATGGCAAAAACCGTCATGACCGATACGCTTCCTGCCGGTATTGAACTTGCCAGTAACCCGACTCAGCGTCAGATTACCGAAAACATCGGCTTGCTTAAGCCAGGCCAGAAGGTAACCAAGGAATACGCCGTGAAGGTGACGTCAAAGACGAACGGAACCATCCAAAATACTGCTTGTTTTACCGGTGACAGCACCGCAAACGATAATCCTCAACAAGGCTGTAACCCAGCTATCGTAAAAGTGACCGTTCCCGAAACACCAGTTCCCCCTGTGGTTCCTCCTGTTACCCCTGAAGCTCCAGTAACACCAACTGCGCCAGTTACTGAAGTTCCCGCCGAACTTCCTCACACCGGCCCGGCTGAAACAATGCTTGGCAGCATGTTTGCCATCGGAGTTGCTTGGTACGCCATTCACCGATACGTTAATTCAAAAAAAGAATTGACCAGCGCTCTGTTAAATCGCTAAAATCTGGTTCACAAAATAACAAAAAACCGCTCATAATGGGCGGTTTTTTGCTACGCAATACACAGGAAAAGCACCAACATTCCCGTAGTTGGCATTAATCGGCTTCCCCCAGGGGGCCCAATCACGGTACAAGTGCTAGAGGTTCATAAGCCATACTTCTAAAAGTTGACGGGCAGACTTACTCAACGCTGGTTGCCGGCCTGGCCGCCTTCGAAGATCATCGATCGTCAGCAGAGTATTCTGAAGCTCTTTTGCCGTACCCGAACTTGTGTGTCGCCTTACGAAGTCACCCCAAATTCGCGAGGCTCTTTGTAGTGGAATTCCAATCTTATTCGTAAACGCAATGAAATCTGCGTGGGTCACTGTCTCGCTACCGCTTCTTTCGCGGTGAGGCTGCCTAGCCAACTGCTTGGCTTTTGCAAGCGAGGCTTCCCATCCGCCAGCAGTCTCGGCGAACGCCACTACCTCCCATAACACACCATCACTCATGCCCTCGATGGCCTGGAATAAGCGTTCACGAGCCTGTTCTGCTTCAGATTTACCCATTTAAAACACCTCCGAATATGAGAACCTCCAGCTACATGTCTAATATATACCACATGCACCTCCTTAGTCACTAGCAGTAAGAAAACGGGCTTCTTTTTCACTGTTTTTTTATGTAATTATTAACTTTTCCTTAAAATATCATTGTAAAAAAGACTATAAAGGTGTAGGGTGAAAGGAGAAAGGTTGTGAGATGAGAGCGGAACGAACGAAAACCAAAGCAATACGCAGAAAGCGGCTTGCATTAATTTTACCAGGTCATAACGAAGAACTCATCCTCGCAGCTACTATCCAATCCGCCGTTATTGCCGGATTGAGTCTAAAAGATATTTACGTTGTTGACGACAACTCCAGCGACCGCACACGCGAAATCGCTCTGAAGCTATTGCCAACACAAAATGTCCTCACCGTTGCCCGAAGCGGCAAAGCCGGTGCGGTTATGCAGGCAATTAAAAAATTCGATATCGTAAAGCGCTACACCTGGGTGCATGTTGCCGATGCCGATAGTATTTTTTGCCCGGATTACTTTCGAATTTACAAGAAATACCTTAACACTAAAAAGTGGTCGGCGGCCGTTGGGTTTGTACAAAGTATGCCAGGTAACTGGATAGCCACCTACCGCAGCTTTAGTTACACCTACGGGCAACATATTTTTCGGCGGCTTCAGTCGTGGGCAGGAATGATTTCGGTGCTACCCGGACCGGTTACCTGCTTTAAAACCGATATCCTTAAGAACCTCGATTTTAGCGCCGAAAGCCTTACCGAAGATTTTGACTTAACGCTGCAAATTCATCGTAAAAAACTCGGCCGCATTCGCTTTATTCCCGAGGCTATTAACTACACGCAGGATCCTCGCACATTGAGCGATTTTATTAACCAGACGTTGCGTTGGCAGCGCGGTTTTTTTCAGGGACTTCGAAAATACAATATCGGTTTGCGTCCGCATATGATTGATGCGGGTGTTGGCTACCAGATGATCGAAAGTATATTTTACCTGTTTCAGATGATATTCATTTTCCCGCTTCTGCTCGTTGCCAGTCAAAGCTGGGCTTCGGTGCTGGCGCTGCTTGCGGCCGATTACGCGGCAATTATCGTGCTGGCTGTTTTTTCTGCATTTGCCGCCCGGCGTCCTGCTATTTTGCTGTCCCTACCGTACTTTTACGTACTGCGGCTTATTGAACTTGGTGTATTCATTCGAGCATTCGTAGAAGTTATTATTTTGCGGCGGTTTCAGACCGTTTCCCACGGCTGGAAAACAGAGGGCCGCCGCTACGAGATTGATGCGAGCGACCTGCGGAGTATGCAATGAAAAAAACACAGACCAAGCGCATTGCCAGCTGGCAAGAGAACATTCGCGCAGCTTCGCCATTTGTTATACTATGCGGCTGCGTAGCGGTGTTTTACTTTTTGTACCGCATCGTCTTAATTGCGTATCCGGTGGCTATTATCGAACAAAATGCTTTTAACCCAAAACACCCCGAAGTAGTTGTATGTGGCCAAGAAGAGGGAAGTCATCTTAAAGATCCTGCGCCTGTTCTCTCAGCCAGCTACCAAAAACGCATTCACGACCAGGCGCCGCTTGGAAGCAACCTCGTACCCAACCCCGGGCTCAATGACGTTGACCAAGAGACGGGGCAGCCGGTCGGCTACGGACACAGTATTGAAAATGACACCAGTAAATATCAGTATTTACAGGAAGCCGATAAGCCTGGCAGCCTCTTTTTGCGGACTACCGATACCCAAAAAGACAGCAATGCTCCCACACCACCGGCATGGCTGACAGATTTTGCAACCGTTGAACCAGAACACACCTACGCCTACAGTTTCGAATACCGCAGTAATACGCCGGTAAAGGTGTCTATTGAATATACAAAAAAAGACGGCAAAACGGGATACATTGGCGTTGTTACCCTAAAACCTGCAAAAACCTGGCAACTCTTTACGGCTCATTTTGACAATACCGCCGATATTGCTTCTATCCGAATCGATACAAACGGCACAATTCCTGGCATAGTCGACACGCGCGCCTTTGACATTCACCGCATAAAAGACGCCGAGCTAAGTAAAGGCCTGGTAAGCGTTACGTTTGATGATGGCTGGGAAAGCGTTGACTCACATGCGCTTGAGTTGCTTACTAAGCACCACATTCGCACGACCCAGTATATTATTAGCGATGTTGCCGCCAAAAGCGTACCTGAATACATGAACTACGATGCAGTCACCAGGTTTAAAAAAGCTGGCCACGAAATAGGTTCGCACAGCCTGACGCATTGTAATCAGACAAAGCTTGACACTGCATCAATAAAAAACAACGCCATTGCCAGCAAACAAACGCTCGAACAACAAAAACTAGGACCCATTACCAGTTTTGCGTATCCGCTTGGACAATACAACGAAGCGACTCAAGACATTTTCTCCAAGCACTATCAATTCATCCGAACGTCCGACTACGGATTCAATGATCGCTATTTCGATGAGACAAACGTGCACTCCATAGGTATTCTTGACACAACCACCGATCATGAGCTAAAGATGTGGCTCGACTTTGCAAAGACCCACCATCAATGGGTCGTATTCGTGTATCACCGCGTGAACGACTCAGGCGAATATAACGTTACTACCCAGCAGCTTGACCGACAGCTAGACCTGATAAGCCAAAGCGGCCTTCAAACTCTGCCGCTTGGTGAAGCCGGCAAACAAATACGCCACAACTAGTTTTCTTCAGCCTGGTCGTAGAGCAAAAGACCGATATCACGCTCACGAAGCCCCCGCACAAACATATCAAACGCCTGCGTGTCCGCGCTTTCGCTAGACGCGCCAGGTTGCCAATACGACCAGTCGACATGTTCGTCAACTTTGGATTTATCGGCCGCAAACAGATTAACAGAAACATCAAAACCCTCTTTTTTTACCACTTCGGCCTGCTGCGTAACACCCGCAAGTATGTCTTGACGCTGCTCGGTCGTAAGGCTGATTTGTGCGGCTACGTCACCGGTATACATATACTTAAACGTACCAGTATTAAGCCATATGCGTTTAACTGCCATCTTTTTAGCAGCTTCGATGGCAAGGCGAGCCGGTAAAAAGTCCGGGGCTTCAAGCTGGCTATACGCTACAGAAGCATCAGCCGCCGAGGCCGATGGAAAGCCCTGGTAGCCAAAGCTATCTACCAGACCTTTTGGCAAATCGGCAACATAGGGAACTAAGCTCTGTAACTTACCATGATTCCACGCCTTGTCGTCATCGGGATACGTTCGGCTGTTAAGTAAAATACTCACTTTACTTGCCGGAAAGACCTGTTTTTGCAAACTGGCAACTTTACGCACGTTGGCCGCAAAATCATTGGGGTGAGTGGTGTGCCACGCAGGGGTATTTGCTTCGGGAAACAGCACCCAGGTGCCCATTTGCGCATCGGTGATACCCTCGACCTTCAAGGCGGCATAATAGTCTTCGAGCACGGTGTCGTATATGCCGCTTTTTATTTCGGCAAGGATGGTTGGCTGCACCGAGCTTGGCTCAAACACAACAAGCGGCGTAATTTTTTGAGCGGCAAACTGCTTAAGCGTTGTGGCAACCAGCTTGGCAGATTGCCGGGCCTCAACCTGTGTTGTTGGCATAGCAGCAAACGTCATGAGCGTGTCAGTGACTGCACCGTGGCAAACTGCTTCATATTCGGCAAGTGCGCGCAGGGAAGAAAGGCTGCTTTTTGCAAGCAACGAATGAGCCGGGCGACCGGTACTGCAGTTTGAAAAAGATACTTTGGGCTTGGCATGAAAAGAGACGTAGCTATAAGACAGGGCTCCTATAATAACGAGGCCGACACCCAGCATCAGTGCTTTTTTCAGATTCATACTTTTATTGTAATCGTAAATTGCCATAGTGCATAATGCGGGCGGGCGCTATTTCGCTACTTCATTGCATCAATCTGATAGCCGATTCCGTAAGCCGTTTTAATAAGTGGAAACGAAAACGGCCGGTCGATTTTGTCCCGAAGATGTTTAATGTGAACATCAACCGTACTGCTCCAGCACGTTTTACCCGCTCCCCAGGCATGGGTAAGTATCATTTCGCGGGTAAGGACTCTTCCTCTGTTGTTAACCAGGTAGGCCAGTATATCAAATTCTTTGCGCCGAAGGGGGACGTGAATACCCGACCGATACACCTTGCGTTGCTGAATATCGATTACCAGGTCGCAAAATGTAAGAACCGGCGAAATATACGTCAAATGCTGGCGCCGTGCAAGCGCGGTCACTCGAGCCCGAAGCTCTTCGCCGTCAAATGGCTTCGTAAGGTAATCATCGGCCCCCATATCAAGTAACTTTACCCGCAAACTCATGCTGGTAAGCCGGGTAAGTATCAAAATAGGCGCGTTCATGCGCGCCTGTCTCAACCGTTGACAAACAACGACCCCCGAAATGTCGGGAAGTCCAATATCCAGGATGATAACCTCGTACTCCGAAGCGAGGGCCTTAATAATCCCTTCACCGCCTGTTGTTGCAACGTCAATGAGGTAAAACTTGTCGAGCTGGTCTTTGATACGCTCTATAAACTTCTGATTGTCTTCAATAAGAAGTAATTTCATAATACTATCGCTACATCCGCTTATAGTTGTTTTAATAATACACAAAAAATATTAAATAAAAATTAACTTATCTCACGTTATTTGTTTGTTTTTCTTGAATTATTTGGCACTGAGCCTCAAAACCTTCTTGAGGCCGTCACCTGGTTTGCTTCGCCGAATATCGTTTGCAATACGTGTTATAGCGATCAGATCTTTGATGCTTGACGTAATTTGCGCTACAATCATAGTATGCAAAAACATAAGCTACTTGGAACTGCCCGGATTACACTTGGCCTGCTGGCCACGGCCGCTATAGTCGTGCAACTGCTCGATAGCATTGAAAAGGGGCGTAGCCTCATTAACTTTTTCAGCTTTTTTACAATCGAAAGCAATATTCTTGCAGCAATCATGCTGCTTGTGCTAGGCGCATACGAAATTATTGCCCGCACTCCAAGCAAGCAATTTGCTTTTTTACGAGGCGCAATTACTCTGTATATGACAATGACCGGAATCATTTACGCCATGTTGCTTTCGGGCAACGAAGTATCGCTGCAGACAACGATTCCGTGGGTCAATATCGTTCTTCACTACGTTATGCCGGCTGTCATACTGGCCGATTGGCTTATTTTTCCACCAAAAGAATATATTTTGTTCAAACGCGCCGCGCTATGGTTTGCGTTCCCAGCCCTTTACCTTGTTTACAGCCTTATTCGCGGAGGGTTTACCCAGTGGTACCCGTATCCGTTCATTAACCCTGTACAAAGTGGCTGGCCCACGGTTGTTGCCATGAGCCTGATTATTGCTATAGCCACTTTTAGCCTGACGGCACTGTTGATACTACGGACAAAAAAGAGCAAGCCGCAACGCTCGATGTAATTCCAGTAGCGCTTTCATATATTGCCTCCACCCCTTATAATAGGGACAATGAAGACATTATCTACCACCACAGTTACCCTCGATAAAATAGTCGGCGGCGGCCAGGCCCTCGGCCAGCTAGACTACGGCAAAAAAGCCTTTGCATGGGGCGGACTGCCCGGCGAAAAGGTTATACTGCAAATGACCAAAAAGAAATCGAACTTTATTGAAGGTGTTGTAACAGAGGTGATTGAGCCAAGTAGCGAGCGTATTTCGCCGGTTGACCCAGACAGCTACCTTTCGACCAGCCCGTGGCAAATCATGACGTTTGAAGCCGAGCAACACTATAAATCGGCCCTGATTGAAGAGGCGTTTGAGCTGCACGACATTGTAGTACCCGAGCCAATAGACGTCTACACCGATGGCCATGAATACGAATATCGCAATAAAATTGAATTCAGCTGGTGGTGGGATAAAGAGGCAAACCAGCTTGACCTTGCTTTTTTCAGGCGGGGAACTCATGGTAAAATCCCGGTAGATGGCACCAGCCTTGCCAACCCTGCCATCAACCAAGCCGCACACGCTATTCGCGATGTGCTGCGCCGGCGCGAGGGTATTCAGTCCTACATGCTTAAAACCGTTATTATTCGCTGCAACAAAGAGGGAAGTACGGTCGTTCAACTGTATGTAAAAGATGAAGATTTTCCTGTATTGAACACGGAAGAGCTGTCGCTGCTTGAAGTTGCCGGATTTGAACTTATTTTCAGCAACCCAAAAAGCCCGGCCAGTGTCATTACGCACCGCATGCAGGCCTGGGGCACAACTACATTGACCGATACTATTCTTGATGTGCCATTTACTTATGCCGTTGAAGGATTTTTCCAGATTAATATCCCTGTATACGAGCAGGCCTTGCTTGACATGAAAGAGTGGATCGAGCCTGGTAAGCCTGTTGTCGACCTCTATAGCAGAGTAGATAACA
>Ga0193717_1000075_pt1 | contig 103055 bp, 81 predicted proteins | sample U2c2metaG_FD_145900 | JGI IMG/M metagenome (GOLD analysis project Ga0193717, IMG submission 145900) | Soil microbial communities from a riparian zone of the East river system, Colorado, United States - U2c2 | ecosystem: Environmental > Terrestrial > Soil > Riparian zone | place: USA: East... | reverse complement strand
AATGTCCTTTCCGGTATAGCCGTACCAGCCCATCCGGTAGTTTTTGATGCCGAGTGAGGCAGCGGTTTTCAAAATAACTGCTGTATGTGGTTCGTCTGCAGTTTTAATGTCGGTGGTGATGGTGTAGACCTGCAGCCCGGCATTTCTGATGGCATCTATTGCTTTGGGCAGGTCGGTGGTTACGCTTTCGGGCTGTACATGGCCATCTTTTCTTACGGTGAGATCGACACCGTCATATCCCAATTGCGCAGCGAGGGTGGCCATATCTTTATAATTGAGCCAATGGAGGTGTTTGGAAAATATGCTGATGCTGATCTTATCTGCGGCACCGGTCAGTTCATTGGTGCCGGGTAGTCCGCCTGTTTCTGACATTTCAGATGCGTTTAATCCGATTGTTCCAAGCGGTATGGCTGCTGCTGCGATGGCTGAGCTCCTGATGAATTGCTTACGTGTGATGTTTGCCTTCATAATGTTCTTTTTTTGGTATCCCTGAAGTTTAACTGCCCCAGGCGGTGATCATCAGATCTCTTTCTCCACCGCGGTTGCGGTGCTCGCAGAGGTAAATGCCCTGCCACATCCCCAGGGCCAGCCGGCCATGATTGATGGGGATTGTGACCGAACAGCCCAGCAAGGAAGCCTTTAAATGCGCTGGCATGTCATCTGCGCCTTCATAATCGTGTTCGTAATCCGGGTCGTTCTCTTTGACTGTCTTATTGAAATACATTTCAAAATCTGTTCGTACTGTTGGGTCTGCGTTTTCATTGATGGTCAGGGAAGCAGAGGTATGCTGGATGAAAACCTGGCAGATACCGGTTTGAAGTTCTCCAATTTCGGGTATTGCCCGCCTGACTTCATCTGTTATTAAATGAAAGCCTCTTCTTCTTTCTCTTAGCGTCAATGCTTTCTGAAATATTTTCATCGGGATGTCTTGATTCGTGGTTTAAGTTAAGGAGTGCTGTATCACAAGGTATGAAAAAAGCGAGTTTTTATCTACATAAAGCCCTTTAAATTCCACACAATTTGGCAATAATTCCCCAGTTGTCAATTGTGGAAATATGCCCGTTAGGCTTTGTAGCCTAATTAAAGGACGATAACCGCGGTTATCCCGGTTTGGTACAAAAGGTGCAATACCTTATGCAATCAACCTGAATAAAATTGGAGCGTTTAGATGTTTCGATGGAGAAAATAATACCCGAACGTGATGACGGAATTAAGAAAATCAATACACATGGCTGAGGCCATAAAAAATGTGCTTAGGGAACGCCATATGAGCAAATCTGAGTTTGCTTCTATGATGGGACGGGATGTTGCCGTGGTTAAGGAATGGCTTAGCGGAACGTATCGCTTTAACCTGCCCACGTTATTGGAGATCAGTGTAAAACTCGAACTTATTTAACTAAGAATTTATTTAACTAAATTAGTTGCTTCTAAATTCATTTTATGAAACGACTTTTTGCCTTGATTCTTTTTGGGTGTTTTGTATTGCCGTTATCTGCGCAACAGACACAAAAACCTGTATTGCATGGGAGCAACTGGATGGCCATTACGGGCAAGCCTTTGGCTGCTACGGCCGGAGCTATGATCTTCCAGAAAAAGGGGAATGCGGTAGATGCTGCCTGCGCGATGCTGGCTGCTGCCTGTACGATGTGGGACACGCTAAGCTGGGGCGGGGAGACGCAGGTGCTCATCTACAATCCAAAGACGAAGAAAGTCATTGCGATCAATGCTATGGGCTTTGCGCCGACAGGTGCGACACCGGAATTCTTCAAAAATAAAGGGTATAATTTTCCGCCTGAATATGGTCCGCTTGCGGCCACTACGCCGGGTACGCCTGGCGGGCTGATCTATATGCTGGCCAATTATGGGACCTTGAGCCTGGAGCAGGTTTTGGAACCGGCCATGCAGATGGCGACCGGATATCCTATAGAGACTCAGGCGGCCAATATCATAGAGCGCTATAAGCCGATGATCAAAGAATGGCCGTACAGCAGGAAAGTTTTTCTTCCGCATTCGCCCGTAACAGTTGAAGGGAGTAAAAAAACTGCTGTTTCACAGCGTGAGGCACCTGAGGCCGGGGAGATCTTTGTGCAAAAAGACTTGCTGGAAACACTGCGTAAGCTGGTGGAAGCGGAACGGAATGCCCTGAAGCTGGGGAAAAACCGTAAGGATGCCATGATGGCGGCCTACGACCGGTTTTATAAAGGGGACATTGCCCGGGAATTCGTCAGGGGATGTCAGGAGCAGGGCGGCCTGATCACGATGCAGGACCTGGCCAAATGGAAGCCTGTGGAGGAAGAGCCGCTGATGGTCAATTATAAGGGTATTGAGGTTTATAAGCTGCAGCAGTGGACACAAGGGCCTGTAATGCTGCAGGCGTTGAATATCCTGGAGAACTTTGACCTGAAGGCTATGGGCTATAACAGTACAAAATACATCCATACGCTGTACCAGGCCATGAACCTGGCTTTCGCTGACCGTGATTTTTATTATGGCGACTCTTATTTGCCGCCTGCTGAACCTATAAAAGGTCTGCTGAGCAAGGAGTATGCAAAGCAAAGGGCGGGACTGATCCAGTATGCAAAGAACGATGCGAACATTGGTCCCGGCAATCCGTATCCTTTTGAGGGGAAAACAAATCCATACCTGGATTTATTGAAACAAAGGGGCTACGAACTGGATACTTCAAAAAGGAATTTTGCGCCTAAGCATGATATGGGCAACAATAGTACTCCTGAGCTGTACCAGGACAGGATGTGGAGGGGGACTACTTCTGTGGAGGCGGCAGACAAAGAGGGCTGGGTGGTTTCCATCACGCCAAGCGGCGGCTGGCTTCCTGCCTGTATTGCGGGCAAAACAGGGATTGGGATGAGCCAGCGGATGCAGAGCTTTGTGCTGGATTCTGCTTTAAATCCTTTTAATGTGGTCGCGCCGGGCAAACGGCCGAGAGTTACTTTGTCGCCATCTCTTGCTATGAAAGACGGTAAACCTTTCCTGGCTTCGGCTGTGCAGGGCGGCGATACGCAGGACCAGAACCTATTGCAGTTCTTTCTCAATGTGGCGGAATTCGGGATGAATGTGCAGCAGGCATCGGAAGCGGCAAATATCAATACCAACCAGCTTTGGCTATCGCTGGGCGGTACAAAACTGACTGACCGTGAGCCTAAACCCGGGCAGATCTTATTGCACGACAGTACTCCTGAGACAGTGCGCAGCGACCTGAAGAAAATGGGTTATACGCTCAGCTTTGACGACAGGACCAGCGGGCCCATCAATGCAATTTACTTTGACTGGAAGCACGGCAGTCTTTGGGGCGGCTCGAGCAATCACGGTGAGGATTATGGTATCGGTTGGTAAGGTTCGCTGAGCGGTAAGGTAAAGTAAAATGTGGAACCGATACCGCTCTGGCTTTCTACCCAGAGCCTGCCATTGTGGTGCTGTACAATCTCGGCGCTGAGATACAGGCCTATGCCAAAGCCGGATATGTGTTCTGTGTGTTTGGTTTCGATACGGTAAAAACGATTGAAAAGCTTGTCCATATCCTGGGATTTGATGCCCATGCCTTCGTCTTTAATGCTAAACCTCACCTGATCTTCCTGCAGTTCACAAGTAATGGTAATGTTTTTCCCTTTAGGGGAGTATTTGATGGCATTGCTCAGCAGGTTGGAGACCACAGCGCCGATCTTATTCTGATCGGCATGGATCACAATGGGTTTGCAGGACGAAAATTCGATGTGATGGCTTGTCGTGGTGATTTGTGTTTCTTCAATGATGGTCCTGACCAATTGCTCTATGTCAAAATACTGCTTGTCCAGGTGGATCTTTCCGGCTTCCAGTCTGGATAGGTTTAAAAATCCATTGATCATAGCAGTCATCCTTTTGATCTGCTGGTTTACTTTATCCAAAGCATTGCCCATGAAATCATCCTCAAGTTTCATTGCTTTTTTCATCAGGAGCTGGACGTAAGCATTAATGGAGGTCAGAGGGGTTTTGAGTTCATGAGAAACCATCCCAATGAAATCATTCTTGCGCAGCTCATCTGATTTTTGCTCGGTGATGTCCAGAACTGCGCCAACCAGTCTCACTGCCTTGTCATTTCCGTCAAAGTAAGCTTTACCTTTGGCACGTACCCAGCGTATTTTCTCATCTTCTACACCTATGGTACGGTATTCCACATCGTAGTCGCCATTGCTTACAGCTCTGTTGAGGGTATGGTCTATCGCTTCGCGGATGCGGTCCCGGTCATCGGGATGCAGACCGCCTATAAAGTCTTTTTCATAGGTTACGGTATCGTGGTGTGTGATTCCGAAAAGCGCACGGCAGCGGGCATTCCAGTCCATCTTCCTGTTTTCCAGGTCCAGGTCGAAGGTGCCGAGTTCTGCGGCCAGGAGTGCTGATTGCAGGGTATCCTGGGCTTTTTCCAGGTCATATTTGGTGAGTATAATGTCTGTCACCTCAAAAACAAAAACCAGTATACCATCTACCTCATTGTTTATGCTGTGCCTGGTCTGATAAATAAAATTGAAATAACGGTCTTCTACAGGGCCGTTGGCGTGACGGGCCAGGGGAACGTAAAGTGCATTGCCTTCAAAGGTTTTGTCATTGTTATAAACATCCTGCAGAAGTCCCCAAATGCGCTGTCCTTCCAGTTCAGGGAGTGCGTCCATGAGCGGCTTGCCGAGGAGTTCGCGTCCCGGAAAAAGCTCCTGGTAAGAGGGATTGATCATTTCAAATACCATGTCCGGCCCGCTGAGGATGCAGATTCCTGCCGGAGCCTCCATAAAAAAGCGTTTCAACCGGTCATATTGACGCTCAGCCTCCGCTTTTGCAATGGCCACTAATCTTTGCGATTCCTGTATGGTCTCCAGTGTTTTGATCTTATTGGTGGTCTCATTGCAGATCACCAGTACACCACCCGGTTTTCCGCTTTCATCGTTTACCCTGCTGTAGCTGAAGGTCCAGTATACATCTTCGAGCTGACCATTGCGGTAGATTGGAATGAGCTGGTCTTCGCTCCAGGTCGATTCGCCGCCTGCCATTACCTGGTCTATCAATGGTTTGATGACCGGCCATATTTCGGGCCAGCATGCTTCGCCTTTTTGTCCTAGTGCCAGGGGATGTTTTCCATCATTGCCAAGGCTGGGCCGGTAGGCGTCATTGTAGAACTGGATCAGCTCGGTGCCCCACCACAGGAACATGGGAAACCTGGAATTGAGTAAAATGCTGATCGTTGTCAGCAGGCTTTGCGGCCATTGGTCAGGATTGCCTAAAACTGTTGCAGACCAGTCGAACCGGCGCGTAAGTTCTCCCATTTCGCCTCCGCCCTGCAGATACTGGTGGTAAGGGACGGCAGCAGGGTCAGTTTGTGGCATTGGAAATCCTTTTTTCCCTGGAATAGGTTATAGAAGCTTCGATCATTTTTTTAAAGACTTCCATGTTGATGTCTTTAAGTTTTTTGACATAGATACATCCGCCGCCGATTTTATGTTTTCCAAAATCACTAAGCAGTTCTTCTCTGTGGGGGAATTTGGATTCCAAATACAAAGTAATGGCATTTTTTCTCGGCGAGAAGCCGAGCAGGGGTGCATCACCTTCGTGCCCGCTCTCGTATTTATAATGGTAACTTCCAAAGCCTATTATAGCCGGCCCCCACATTTTTGCTTCCAGACCGGTCACCTCAGTCATGAGTTCTGCAACCCTCAGGCAATCAATCCGTTTTGTTTCGTCTTCTACGGTATTGATGAAATCGGTGACATTTGCTGTCGTTTCAAAAGTTTTATTTTTTGCCATGTTCTAATTTACAAATATCGTGCTTCATTACAAAGGAGACCGCAAAATAATGGCTTACAATAAATATTGCGCTGAAAACCAGCGGACAAAATCAGAACAAAAGGACAGCCAAGGGTGTTGTAACTAGGTATCAATTGAAATACCATATGACAGAACGACATACCTACCAAACAGGTATAATAGGAAACTGTGCATACATTGCACATGTAAATAAGAACACAAATATCGATTGGCTTTGCTGGCCACGATTTGACAGCAGTTTTGTTTTCGGGGGATTACTGGACGATGATAATGGTGGTGAGTTTTCCATTCGTCCGCATGGCGAATTTACTTCACGTCAGTATTATCTGGAGAACACCAATATTATGGTGACTGAGGTGTCCAATCCGGAAGGGAAGTACCGCATTACAGATCTTGCGCCACGCTTTTATCATCATGAAAGGTACTTTAAGCCGCTGATGCTGATCCGGAAAATTGAGCCGCTGGAAGGCAATCCGAGGGTGCGGGTTAAATGTAAGCCGGTATGCAACTACGGTGCGGTGAAGCAAAAAGGGCACCGGGGCAGCAACCATATTTTATTTACGGGCTGCGTCGAAAATATGCAGCTGAGTACAAATATTTCGCTGAGCTATATAGAGGATGAGAAGTATTTTGCGCTGAATGAGCCTAAGTACCTGATCCTGACCTATGGACATGAGCTGAATGCGCCTATTGTCAGCACTGCCGAGCGTTTTTATCTGGAAACCATCAGGTACTGGCGGCGCTGGATCAAGCATTCCAAGATCGCAGGCTTTTATCAGCACCTGGTAATTCGCTCTGCGCTGGTCCTAAAAATCCACCAGTTTGAGGATACGGGGGCCATTATTGCGGCCAGTACGACGAGTTTACCGGAGTCACCGGGCAGTAAACGCAATTGGGACTACCGCTATTGCTGGATGCGGGATACGTATTATGTGATCACGGCGCTCAACCACATTGGTCATTTTGAGGAAATGGAAAAGTACTTTGGTTACATCACTGACATTTCTTTCCGGGATGATGAGCGTTATCAGCCCTTGTTTGGCATAGCGGGAGAAAGGGTGCTCACTGAGCGGATCCTGAAGCACATACATGGCTATCAGGGTAATAAGCCGGTAAGGGTAGGCAATCAGGCTTATGAGCACATCCAGAACGATATTTATGGTCAGGTGCTGGTCTCTATGCTGCCTTTGTATACTGATCATCGCTTTATTTTCAGGGAAAGACAGGATTCGGCGCAATGGCTGGATTACTTGCTGGGCAAGATCGAGCGCACCATTGATGAGAAGGATGCAGGGCTTTGGGAGTTCAGAAATATTGCACATACGCATTGTTATACCAATTTGTTTCAGTGGGCCGGTGCCAATGCGGCATTGAAAATGGCCAAGACCATCGGTAATGCCGTCTATGAGGAAAGGGCGACCATCCTGATCGATAAGGCGGCAAAGCACATTGAGGATTGCTATGATCCGGTCCGTAAAGTTTATACGCATGCTGTCGGCAGCCCGCATCTCGATGCCAGTACACTGCAGCTGATCCTGATGAACTACCTCGACCCGGCATCTGAAAAGGCGAGGGACCATTTAGCAGCTTTGGAGAAAGAGCTGAAAGCAGACAACGGTTTGTTTTACAGGTACCTGCATAGTGATGATTTTGGCAGGCCAAAAACTACTTTCCTGATCTGTGCGTTCTGGTATATTGAGGCTTTGGCCTGTGTGGGCAGGGTAGATGATGCGATCCGTGAGTTCGAATCCATCATTCAGTACGCCAATCATTTGTTGTTATTTAGCGAGGATGTGGATGAGAAGGATGGGAGCCAGTGGGGCAATTTTCCGCAGGCCTACAGCCATGTGGGTTTAATGAACGCGGCCCATCGCATTGCGATAAAGCTGGACAGGCCGGTATTTCTGTAATTTATTTGCCGGTTAGGGACTGAAAGATCCGTCGCAGAAGTGACGGGTGTTCAGTCCTTTTTGCCGCAGAACGGTTTTGTAATCTTTCCTGGCTGGCCTGGGTCTTTTCCTGGTAGGTAGTCAGCGTTTTCAGCAGTTCTCTTACTTCTTTATAATCTCTTAAGTAATAACGCGCGGCAGATATGTTACTGCCGACCTTGATGGTGTAGGCATCTTCCGGCAATGCTTTAAAGATGTCCTCGTCGGTATGGTCATCACCAAGGGCAAGGATAAAGTCCGGGTTGTTGTTGTAGAGCCAGTTGAGTGCCGCTTTGCCTTTGTTCACTTCTATGTTCTTGAACTCTATGACTTTATTGCCTTCCATCATCTGCAGCCCTTTATCGGCTATGACGACCCTCAGGTGGTTCACAATTTCATTGGCCCTGAGTTCACCAAGTCCTTTCTCTACCTTGCGGTAATGCCATACCAGGGAATAGCTCTTTTCTTCTACAAAAGAACCGGGGGTCCTGTCGGTATAGGTGTCGAGTACGGTTTTTACCTCCTGTTTCCATTTGTCGGTCAGCAGGGGCAACGATTTCCATTCTTCATCGAGTTGTTTTTGCCAGGCGCCGTGCTCGGCAATCATATCCAGGTTTAGATGTCCAAACCAATTCTGCAGTGTTTCATAGCGGCGGCCGCTAATAATGATGATGCGGTTCGCCGGATCGGCGGAAAGTTTGGCAATGATGTCGTAAAGTTCCTGATCTGGTGATGCTTTGTCTATATCACCCTGAAAGCCAACCAGTGTACCATCGTAATCTAAAAATATATATCTGTCTTTGGCTGCTACATAGGCTTTTGAGATCCGGTCTTTGACGGACTGGGCCACATGTTTGGTCAGCATCGATTGCTGTAATTGTTTTACTTCCTGTAGTTTGTCCATAAAGTTTTTTACCCAGAGGTGAATGTCGAATTTCCTGACGATGTAGCGCATGCTGTTCATGCGTGCATTTTGTTCTTCAAGGGACATGTCAATGGCCTGAACTATGGCACGCATGATTTCGCCGATATTGTTGGGGTTCACGATCAGCGCATCATTGAGTTCTTTTGATGCACCTGCCATTTCACTCAGGATCAGGACACCGTCATTGTTGGTGCGTGAGGCCACATATTCTTTGCTCACCAGGTTCATTCCGTCACGCATAGGCGTGACCAGGCAGATGTCTGAGGTGCTGTAAAGTGCTGACAGGAATTCCACAGCAAAGGATTTATAAAAATAATGTACTGGTACCCAGTTCATGGTACGGTACCTCGAGTTGATGTTGCCAACGAGCTGGTCTATGCGGTCGCGCAGTTCCTTATATTGCGGAACCGTATCCCTTGAGGGCACTACGATCATGTAGAGGACGACTTGTTCGATGTATTTGGGGTGCAGCTGGAGCAGGAGTTCCAGTGCCTGAAGACGCTGTATGATGCCCTTGCTGTAATCCAGCCGGTCTATGGTCAGGATGATCTTCAGGTCTTTCTGACTTTCTTTAAATGCAGCGGAGTAACGTGCAACTTTAGGATGCTGGGTCAGACTTTCAAATTTAGCGTAATCTATCCCCATAGGGAAGGCTTCTACTACGATGTGCCGGTTTTTGTAAACAATCACATTGTCGTCCATCTTGCTGCTGGACAGGCGCGATACGGCGCTTAGAAAGTGCCTTACGTCATCAAAGGTATGGAAGCCCAGCAGGTCTGCGCCCAGCATGCCTTTGATCAGTTCTTCCCGCCAGGGAATGAGCCTGAAGATCTCGTAAGATGGAAAGGGGATGTGCTGAAAGAAGCCAATGGTAACTCCCGGTCTTTCTGACCGGATGAGGCAGGGAAGCAGCAGCAGCTGGTAGTCCTGCACCCAAATGGTGTCGCCGTCCTTGATGTTCTGAATGACCACCTCCCTGAACTTGTCATTGACCTGCTGGTAGAAATCCCAATAGATCTGGTCGAAGTTTGCATAAGTGACCAGGTAATGGAATACGGGCCAGAGCACCTCATTGGAGAAACCTTCATAATACAGGTTGATCTCTTCGTTGGTCAAAAATACCGGGATGAGGTTGAGGGCGGCTAGTTTTTTGGTGACTTCTTTTTGCCGCTCGGGGGGTACTTCTATTCCGGGCCAGCCTATCCAGATGTTGTTGCCATCTTTATACACTGAGCCTAAACCTGTGGCGAGCCCGCCTTCACTTGGCCTTAAAATGTACTCTCCGTTCTGTTCTGTAATCTTTACAGGGAGGCGATTTGAAATGATTATCGTTTTGTTTTTCGTTGACATATTATTCTAATAACAACCCTTAAAAAGGCACAATTGTTTTGATTTTTTCGATTTGACCATGGTTTTGATGGTTGTTTCCGGCTTAATCTATCAGATAAAATTGATTTTCTTATTGACGGTCAAGTTGTTTTTGAAGAAGGGCCGGTGTTCTGCATAACTTGGCGTTAAATTTGTTTGGCCTCAGACAAGATTTGTTAAACACCTCTTTTATGATAATAAACAGACCGTTTCTCCTTATTTTTTCTGCTGTTTTACTAAGTTCCTGTTCTTCCATGTATATGCCCAATGTGCCTAATACCCCAATGTTGAGCCAGCAAGGGGAGTTTAGCGGGGGTGCACACATCTCATTGCGCGGCAATGCCAGTCTGAACGGTGCTTATGCGGTATCCAATCATTTTGGTGTCTTGTTTAGTGGTTCTATGATGAACCGGGAATGGGAGCGGAAGGACTACAAGAACAAGCTGGTGGAAGTGGGGGGAGGTTATTTCAATACTTTTGGACCTGATGATAACCGCATCCTGGAAGTATATGTAGGTTATGGAGGTGGCAGCACGGACCGGACTTACAGACGCTACGACGATAATGATGTGCTGACAGGGACCGATCTGGAGGAAGCGACCTTTAACAAGACCTTCTTACAGGTCAACTATAGTTCTAAAAAGTCAAATAACCTGAAGTTGTTTGGCAAGGATTTTCCAATCAGTTATGGTACGGCACTGCGGATCAGCTCGGTGGAAATGAAGACTTTTATGATCAATGGTGTGGGCCAGATGCGTGAGGGCAACGTGTTTTTGGAACCGATATTCTTTACCCGGATGAAACTGAGCGATCAGTTTCAATTGCAATATACGACCAGTGGTAATTTTGGACTCAACAGCAGGAAGTATATGAATGCTGGCAGTTCGATCTTTACCATAGGCGCAGTGGTGAATTTGGGGGGTAAAGTCGCAAAGAAGTAGCAAAGGCACGAAGCAATCTCCCCTTTAAAATGGGATTGCTTCGTGCCTCGCAATGAGGTGTGTGTTAACTAAGACTTTACTTAGCGCTTACAGTGATCGTTTTCAGTGAAGGTCTGTCTTTTACATTGTCACTGGTGTTTTTCGCAAGGATATAAACGTCATGAAACTTACCATCAGTAACGGCCGCAATCGGAATATTCAGATTGCTGGTAGTCGTAGAAGCCAGTACCTTGCCATCCTGGCTGTCCAGTCTGATCTCTATCGCATAACTTGTATTCGCATTGTTCAGGCCTAGTTGCAATGCAGCGATATCGGTAAGATCTATCTGGCTCAGCTTGATCCAGCCTGCTTTTTGAGGAAAGATCAGAGAAATGTCGCCTTTGGAATCTTTACGGGCGAACTCTGAAATGTCTTTAATATCTTTTGCATTGATCTCACTGTTCCTCAAATTAATCGCATCGTTTGCCGTCAGTGATTTCAGACTGGTTGTACCCAGATCGGAATAAGTGGCTTTCAAAGAAAGTACCGATTGGTTTTTGTTAAGATCTGCTGGAGGTACAATTTTACCAACCGTTGGAAGCGATGGAGCAGTTGATGCTTTTGCACCCAAGCTCATGATCCAGTCGGTGATCTGTCTTACATCAGATTCCTTCATAGTTGGATGCGATGGCATGGCAACTTCTCCCCAAACACCGGTACTTCCTTTGATGACCTTGCCGGCAAGATATTCAGATGCATTAGCCTTTGTCTGGTATTTGGCAGACACCTGTTTGAACATTGGACCTATTGATTTCTGATCGATCTTGTGACAGGCAATACAGTCGCTTTTTAGCATGATGGCTTTGCCTGCAAGCGTTTGTGCGGCTTCCTGATGACCTAGTTTTGCACCCGCAAGGTCTGTTCCCTCAATATAACTATTGGAGATGTAAATTCTGTTTTTATTGACGACAGCTCCTTTGTCAGAAACCTGAACCTGGTAGCTGACGGGTTTGCCGGGGAAATAGAAAGATTTGTTTCCGCTGATCATAATGTCAACTTTTGGCTGGGCATTACCGGCAGATACGGAAACAGTCTGGCTTTTTGATGAAGCTTTGTTTTTATCTATAACCTGCACGCTGATCGCATAATTGCCTGCTTTGGCAAATGTATGCTGCAATTCAGGTGTAGTAGTTGTTTTCTTAAGGCCGTTGCCAAGGCTCCAGATGTAAGTTAATGCATCACCATCAGGATCTGAGGCTTCTACTTTAGCGGTCATTTTATAAGGCAGAAGTCCGCTGGCGTTTTCGATGTTCAGGTTCTTAACGATCGGTGGTCTGTTGCCTTCCAGGTAATCTATCCTCACAATTCCGGCATCAGGATTTTTGGAGAACCAGCCTTTACCGTATTCAAGGATGTATAGTTTACCGTCTGGGCCTTGTTCCATATCAATAGGAGCTGCCAGGGATACATTGCCCATAAAAGGCTCCATGCTTTTGTATTCGCCATTTGGGCCCATAGTCACAGCTTTAACCCACCCGCGGATCCACTCGTAAATAAGTAGTTTTCCGTTGTAATAAGCCGGGTAGGGCGAAGCGCCCGGTTTGGTATAGTATACGGGGCCTGCCATAGCGGTACGGCCACCTGTTCCTACCTCAGGAAATTCGGTAGAGGCACCATAAGGATACCATATGAATGCCGGCTGAGCGGGAGGAAGGGTAGTTAATCCGGTATTGTTAGGCGAGTTGTTGATTGGGGCGGCAGCGTTAAATGCTTCTCCGCTGGTGCCGGTAGTATAATCGTAGGCGTGGTAAGGATAGTTATTACCAACAAACAGCGGCCACCCGAAATAACCCGCTTTTTGGGCCTGGTTTACTTCATCGTAACCACGAGGCCCTCTTGCAGGGTCGTCGTTGCTTGCATCCGGCCCAACTTCTCCCCAGTACAGGAAGCCTGTTTTCTGATCCACCGATATTCGGTATGGGTTTCTGTTGCCCATGACAAAGATCTCCGGTTTGGTTTTAGCTGTTCCTTTAGGAAATAAGTTGCCCTCAGGGATGCTGTAGGTTCCGTCTTCGTTTACTTTGATCCTCAGGATTTTTCCTCTGAGGTCATTGGTGTTACCTGCAGATCTCCTTGCATCGTACTGGTGCAGGCCATCACGGTTGTCCAATGGGGCATAACCTTTGTTTACATATTGTTGTTTAGGCGCATCAAATGGAGTGGAGTTGTCACCTGCGGATACATAAAGCAGTCCGCCCGGTCCGAAAGCTATAGAGCCGCCAGTGTGGCAGCAGATTTCTCTCTGGGAATAAAATTCAAGGATCACTTTTTCAGTAGCTGTGGTGATCTTGTCATTGACCAGTTTAAAACGGGATAAGCGGTTTACAGATTTGTCTATCGGACTGTAAAAAGCGTAGATATATTGGTTCTTCGCAAAATTAGGGTCTGCTGCAATACCAAGCAATCCTTCTTCTGCGTTTACACCTTCTGTATGGGTTTTGGCGTAGACCTCAAGTTTGCCAGCATCGACAACTTTCTTAGTGCTGTTCTTGTACAACAGGAACTCGCCGCGGCGCTGTGAAACCAGAATATCGTAGTTGGGCAGTACGGCAAGTTCTGTAGGTTCGGTAAATTCGCCGTGAGCAAGGTTCACTTTAACAAATCTGTCCTGGTCCGGTGTGTCAATTCTTAGTGTGCTTTGCTGGTCATGCAGGGCATGAGCTGGTGTTTTTAGTGGGGTTACTTTTTTGTGTTGTGAAAAAGGAATAGCTGCTGTAAAGGCGATTCCAGAAAGCAGTAGTATTAAAGAAGTCTTCATTTAGGAGTTTTGGTTTTGCGTGCTGTGGTATGGTTTAAACTTGTATGTTTAATTCAAAAATACAGCTTTGCAATCGATTTCCTAGTAATATTTTAAATACTTTATGGTCGCGTTCCGGGCGGGTTATCCGTTGATGATTTCGCCCCCGTTAGGGTGTAGTACCTGGCCTGTAATATAACTTGCATCGTCTGAAGCCAGAAAGACATAGCATGGGGCTACCTCATTGGGCTCACCGGCCCGTTTCAATGGGACATCTGATCCAAACTTTGCGACCTGTGCTGCTGGGAAAGTAGCAGGGATCAATGGTGTCCATATTGGCCCTGGTGCTACGCCGTTGACCCTGATCTTCTTGTCTGCAAGCGCAGCAGACAAAGACCTTACGAAAGCTACAATGGCTCCCTTTGTGGCCGAATAATCCAGCAAATGATCGCTGCCGCGGTAGGCAGTGACCGAGGTGGTGCAGATGATGCTGCTGCCCTCCCTGAGGTATTTCAATCCGGCTTTTACCAGGTAGAAGTGTGAAAATATATTCGTCCTGAATGTTTTCTCAAGCTGGGTTTCGGAAATGTCTGTGATACTTTCCTGCGGATACTGAACTGCTGCGTTGTTGACAATGATATCCAGCCTGCCAAATTCTTTGATGGTTTTGGCTAAAATGGCTTTGCAGTGCTTTTCGCTGGAGATATCGCCAGAAATACTGATTCCTTTTCTGCCGAATTTCTCAACGGCCCTGATGGTATCTTTTGCATCTTCATGTTCATCAAAGTAGCTGATCAGCACGTCTGCCCCTTCCTGGGCAAAAGCTGCTGCTACCGCCCGCCCGATCCCGCTGTCTCCGCCCGTGATCAGTGCTACCTTTCCCTCTAATTTTAAGCCCGGTTTCTTTGGCAGATATTCTGGTAGCGGAGTCATTTTTCCTTCTGTTCCAGGCTGCTTGTTTTGCTTCTGAGCTGGTCTTATGGTTTCTTTTTTCTCTTTTTTCATCTTGTAACTATCAGAATCTGTTTATTAGCCTGAAATCCTTCTTTGAAGTGTAACAATACTTAGGTCAAAGAGTTTGAATGGATGCGCTTTAATAGCCATCAAATCAATCGGGACAGAGGGTCTTTCCTATGTTTTCAGAATGGGTTACAAAATAGTTTTAGCAAATTAAATAAGGCCTATTTTATTCATTTACAGTTGTTATTGTTTATTGTAACAAAATCATTATTTTGCGATTCTTTTAATAAGGGATGAATTTGTTACTTTTAAATTTTTATAACCAAAAAACCACAACATGAAACTTAATTACTTAAGGTTTGGAACAACGGCCTTTGTCTGGCTGTTGGGAACTACACTTGTGGCTGGTCAGCAGCTAACTGACAAGTCAGAGATTGCCCTGAATGACCTGTCGTCGTTTAAAGACGCAGGAAAGTCATGGTCAATTGCCGGTAGTGTAACGGCAAACTTGAATGAACAGAACGCATTAAACATTTCGAAGGGCAGCGGAGTGCTGGTGAATTTGCCAACCAAAAAGAACCACGGTTCAGATCTGCTGACGCTTGCCGAACATGGTGACATTCTGCTTGAACTGGACTATTTAATGGCAAAAGGAGCCAATTCTGGAATTTATTTACAGGGGGTCTATGAAATCCAGCTGGAAGATTCATGGGGCATGAAAAATCCTCAGTCTTCAAACAATGGCGGGATCTACCAGAGATGGGATGATGCCAAACCTGAAGCGGAAAAAGGCTACCAGGGCTATGCACCGCGTCAGAATGCTTCTAAAGCACCTGGCACATGGCAGCACATCAGAATTGCATTCCAGGCACCTAAATTTGATGCATCGGGCAAAAAAACTGACAATGCAAGGATCCTTGGTATCCAACTGAATGGTGTGGTGATTCACGATAATGTGGAATTGTTTGGTGCTACAAGAGGGGCAAACGGCCAGGAAAAAGCTTTAGGTGCTTTACGGCTGCAGGGTGACCATGGTGCGGTAGCGTTCAAAAACATCAAAATTTCTAAACTGCCATCTGCTGCTGCCATTTCGGGAAGACAAAGAGGAGACAATACTGATCCGATCTTTATTGATGCCGCTACGACGCCTAACATCCGTAGTTTTGTATATATCCCTGGTGGACCAGTGGTAGTACACGCTATTTCTGTGGGCAGCCCGCAACAGGTACATTTCAGCTATGACCTTGACAACGGTGCATTGTTCCAGGCCTGGCATGGTGAATTTGTCGACGCTACTCCAATGTGGGACGGCAGGGGCAATGGTTCTTCGAGACCTCGCGGTGTGTTGACTTCATTCACTAAAAAACCTGTTCCTGCTTTAGCTAAACTGGCAGATGCTCAGGCTGCATGGCTTGCGGATACGACCGGCACAGGATTTAAACCAAAAGGATATGTACTGGATGACCAGGACCGTCCGGCTTTCACTTATAATATCTTTGGAACTAAAGTGACCGATGCCATTAAGCCAATTGATAATGGTCAGGGCTTAACCAGGGAGATCACGCTGGAAAAACCGACTGATAACATTTATGCGCTGGTAGCTACTGCATCTGATGTACAAGAAGTATCCAAAGGACTTTATTTAGTGGACGGCCAGTCTTTTTATTTAAAATTTGACGATGTAAAAGACAAACCTGTAATCAGGGATGCCAACGGGAAGAAAGAACTTGTTGTTCTTGTTCGCGGCAAGTTAAATTATTCTATTTTATTTTAAGAGGGTTAGATCATGAAATATACTTTTAAAACGCTGGCAATGCTGGCTTTGAGCTTTAGTTTTTCTACGGGGTTTGCGCAGGAAACACCTAAAGAGGAAGATTTTTATAAAATTAACAAGGTAAAGACACCCGAAGGAACTATCCTGGAAGTCGGCGGACTTGTAACGCTGCCTAACGGTAATCTTGGGATCTCTACCAGAAGGGGTGAGGTGTTCATTGTAGAAAATCCTACAAGCAACAGACCGTACTTCCGCAAGTTTGCTTCTGGATTGCACGAAATACTGGGTCTTGCGTACAAGGACGGCGCTTTATATTGCGCGCAAAGAGGTGAGCTGACCAAATTGATCGATAAGAATCAGGACGGAAAAGCTGATGTTTACGAAACAGTCTATGCATGGCCGCTTAGTGGTCACTACCATGAGTACAGCTTTGGTCCTAAGATAGCGCCAGATGGCTCGTTCTTTGTAACCGGAAACGTAGCTTTTGGTGATGAAATGTGGTACCGTGGCGAAAGCCGTGTACCTATGCGTGGCTGGACGATGAACATTACAGAGGACGGCGTCATGAAACCATGGGCTACAGGTATGCGTTCACCTGCTGGTCCTGGTATGATCGACGGTCAATTGTATTATACAGACAACCAGGGAGACTGGGTTGGTTCTGGTGCCATCTGGAGAATTGAAAAAGGAGACTTTATTGGTCATCCGGCGGGATTGAGATGGAGCGGAAGAGCTGACTCTCCTGTAAAATTGAGTGAAGAGTTCTTCAGGTCTAAAATGGACGAGAGAAGAAATGTAGATGCAAATGGCAGGGCGATCAAACCTGAGAACAGGGTGGATGAAGAATTCAAAACTTTGTTCCAGATGAAAAAGGATTTCCCGATGCTGCGTCTGCCTTCGGTATGGCTGCCATATGGTATTCTGGGAATCTCTACTTCGGAGCCTGTAAAAATTCCTGAGGGTGCTTTCGGTCCGCTTGCCGGACAGATCCTGATCGGTGATCAGGGTATGAGTATCATTTCAAGGGTGTTTATGGAAACTGTAAATGGCGTTGAACAGGGTGCGTCTTTCTTATTCAGAAGTGGTTTCCGCTCAGGAGTATTGCGTTTGGGCTGGGGTACTGACAACTCATTGTTTGTTGGAGAAACCAACCGCGGCTGGGGATCTGCAGGTGATGCCAATGAAGGCCTTGAACGTTTGACTTACACAAAAAATCCGTTTGAAATGAGGGCCATAAGGGCTATGCCTGATGGTTTTGAAATTGAATTTACTTCTCCGGTTGACAGAAAATCTGCTGAAGACCTGAGTTCATATGATGTGGAAAGTTATATCTATAAATATCACCCGGTTTACGGATCGCCTCCTGTAAATTTGGAGCAGCTTAAAGTTAAAGGGGTAAAAGTTTCTGCTGATGGCTTGAGGGCAAGATTGATTGTTGATAACCTTCGCCAGTACTACATCCATACGATTAAGGTTGATGGTGTACGTGAGAAGGGTTCTTCATCTGCTTTACTTCATCCGATTGGTTATTACACATTGAACAGTATTCCAACAGGAGCAAAATTATCAATGAGCGAAGTGAGTACTAAAAACTCGGGAAAATCAGTTAAAGCAAGCACCACACCGTCGAAAACTAAAGCTACGGGGGATAAGCCTAATGCTGATGATCCAAGTGCTGCAGTTGCATCGGCCGACAAACCTATTTCCACTGCTGCACCTACATATGCGCAGGTCAAAGGTTTACTGACCAACTATACTTGTATCGCTTGTCACAACGCGGATAAAAAACAAATAGGACCTGCTTTCCGCGACATCGCAAAACGCAAGTATTCTCCGGAGAAAATCGTTTCTCTTATTCATAACCCACAGCCTCAAAACTGGCCTGGTTACTCGACGGAGATGCCTCCGATGCCGCAGGTTACTAAGGCTGATGGTTTAAAAATAGCCGCCTGGATCAATTCCCTGGCCAAGTAGACAATTCTTGTTCTATAACTGAAATTATTTGGGGTAGTCATCATAATTGACGATTATCCCAAATAATTTTTTTACTTTAATCCCCTCAATCAAATAAACCTAATTTTAACTAATGAACACACTTCACAATTACGATTACATTGTATTCTTCATATACTTTATAATCGTATCTTCCTATGGCTTCTGGATTTATTACAAGAAAAAATCCGCAGTAAGCGATTCAAAAGACTATTTTTTAGCAGAAGGTTCGTTGACCTGGTGGGCGATCGGCGCCTCACTTATTGCTTCTAATATCTCTGCTGAGCAGATGATCGGCATGAGTGGGTCCGGTTTTAAGCTTGGCCTTGCCATATCTGCGTATGAGTGGATGGCGGCAGGTACCCTGATCATTGTTGCGGTATTCTTTATGCCGGTTTATCTCAAAAACAAGATCTTTACGATGCCACAGTTCCTGAACCAGCGTTACAATTCGACGGTGGCGATGATCATGGCGGTATTTTGGCTGATGCTGTATATTGTAGTGAACCTGATGTCTATCCTTTATCTGGGTGCACTGGCGATCAGTGGCATCTCCGGACTGGATATCACCTTCTGTATCTTCGCTTTGGCTATTTTTGCCATTCTGATTACGCTGGGGGGCATGAAGGTAATTGGTTATACGGATGTGATCCAGGTATTCTTTTTGGTACTTGGTGGGCTGGTGGCTACTTATATTGCATTGAACCTGATCTCAAACGACGGAGGTATTGTTAAAGGTTTCTCTATTTTAACTGATGGGGCTTCTGAACATTTTCATCTGATCTTTAAAAAAGATGATCCGAATTACATGGATCTTCCGGGTTTAAGTGTCCTGATCGGTGGCATGTGGATTGCCAATCTGAGCTATTGGGGATGTAACCAGTACATCACACAAAGGGCATTGGGCGCTTCGCTTCCTGTGGCCAGATCCGGACTGTTGTTTGCGGCCTTCTTAAAAATGCTGATGCCTGTGATCGTGGTTATTCCTGGTATTGCTGTTTATTACATTATTAAAGAAAAGATCCCTGGAATCAGCGGCGCAGATTTGCTGACTTCATCAGGTGTTCAAGACCCAAATAAAGCATATCCTGCATTGCTGGGTCTATTGCCTATCGGATTGAAAGGTCTTTCTTTTGCTGCACTGACTGCTGCCATTGTGGCTTCACTTGCCGGTAAGGCAAACAGTATTGCGACGATCTTTACACTGGACATTTATAAAAAAGCATTCAATGTGGGTGCTACTGAGAAAAACCTGGTTAATGTAGGTAAGATCGCTGTGGTGGTAGCCATGCTTTTGGCTGTAGTTCTTTCGCTTATAGTGGGTGATGCGCTGATGGGTGAGGGTAAACAAGGCTTCCAGTACATCCAGGAATATACTGGTTTTGTATCTCCGGGCATATTTGCCATGTTCATCTTAGGCTTCTTCTGGAAAAAGACCACTTCAAATGCGGCATTGTTTGCAACAATAGGAGGCTTTATTGCGTCGGTTCTGCTTAAATTCCTGCCAGGATGGGTTGATCTTTCTCCTTTACACGACTTCGGATGGGCTGTTGCCAATTCAAGCGGTATATTTGAAATTCCGTTTATGGACAGGATGCTGATCGTTTTCGCGATCTGTGTAATCGGTATGTATTTCATCAGTATCTATGAGAATAAAAAGGGTGTTGTGACCAATGGTCTGGAAGTAGATGCTTCAATGTTTAAGGTTTCCAATTCATTTCTTGTTGGTTCTTTGATCATTGTTGCGATGCTGGTGGCCTTGTATACGGCGTTTTGGTAATAGTTAATTTTGATTAGCTCCTCTACGGCTCGCGTTCGGCAGGCGCTTTGAAGGAAGCGCAACCGACCGAATGCCGATCGGAGTAATCAAAATTCAGGGGTATTAAAAAAACAGGTCAGAATTTATTCTGACCTGTTTTTTTTGGTCAAGTTATCCAAGGCTTAGCTGAAGGGCCTATTTATTTCTCGATTTGGTGAAATTTGTGCTGCAGGATTTGAATTAGTCGAAACTACTGTCTAGTTTAGAGTGGGATCTTGTAACCAAATGATAAAATGAATTTATGGAGTAAAATTGTACTCTTCCTTTGCCTGTATGTTTGTAATTCTGCATATGGCCAGCTCTGCGGGACTCCGGGACTGGACGGACCAGCGAATATTGCAGTCTCCATAAATACTTATTTTCCCGTATCAGGCGGCTATATCCTGGCAGCGGGCGGCCGAACAGTACTTTTGGCTGCAGTACCCCCCGATGATCCTTATGGAAACAATTTTGGGCTAAAGCCGATCAATAAAGGAGACCTGCTGCTGATCATACAAATGCAGGATGCCGCCATTAATTACACTGATAACAATTTATATGGCTCCGCGGCCTCAGGCTCAGGCACTGACGGTTTAGGCGGTACGGGTTTTATTTCGCTCGGCAATACTGGAAAATTTGAATATGCAATTGCCACGAGTGATGTGCCGCTTAGCGGAGGTTCCTTAACCTTCAACGGTTTTGCACCTGGTGGCGGAACAGTTAATTCCTATGTAAATGCAGCAGCAACAGCAAGCCGCGGAGCCAGAACATTCCAGGTAGTCCGCGTGCCGCAGTATTCTAATCTGGTACTTTCAAAAGACATCAAGACTCCTCCTTTTAATGGAAAGGCTGGTGGGATCATTGCGTTTGATGTGTCTGGTACAATGGATTTCAACGGATTTATTGTAGATGCGTCAGCGAGAGGATTTAGAGGCGGTTACGGGCCAGTAGGGGGTTCTGAGGGTAATATCAATAGTGTATATGTGATCCCCTCTTCAGATCCGCGTTCTGTTGGGAAGGGGGAAGGAATTGCCGGGACACCCCGCTTTATGTGGGATGGATTCAACCGGGTAGACAATGGTGCAGAGGGCCTACCAGGAGGTTCATATGGTAAAGGTGCACCCGGAAATGCAGGTGGAGGAGGAAATGATCATAATTCCGGGGGCGGTGGTGGCGGAAACGGAGGTTCTGGCGGTGTGGGTGGTAATGGAGTCGTTTTTGGAAATGCAGATGATACTTTTCCCAACGGAGGACGTCCTGGTTCGGTCAGTTACAATGGGGCCGCACCTGATATCAGCAGACTGGTCATGGGTGGAGGAGGTGGTGGTGGAGATGCCAATGATGCGCTTGATGGCGTTAAAGGCGGTGTTGGCGGCGGGATCATCTTAGTAAATGCGGGAAGTATCAAGGGTCGGGGTGTGATCAAATCGAATGGCAGCAACGGGGCCATCGGCATATCGGGTGTCAATCCTGATGGTGCTGGCGGCGGTGGGGCCGGCGGAACAATTTACATCAAAGTTAACACTCCGGACCTTACCGCAAATTTGACGCTGGAGGCCAGAGGCGGTAATGGAGGAAATACAGCAAGGGATCAGAACCAGTATCATGGTCCCGGTGGGGGCGGTGGCGGCGGACAGATTTTTTACATGATGCCTGTTTCCACCGTGACCACAGATATCAGTCCAGGTGCGTCCGGTCTTACTGCCGGTGGGTCAAATCATGGAGCAGTATCCGGTACCGATGGTTATCAAAAATTCTTTGCCATCGCCGATCTGCCGGTCTATCTGCAGGGCAGCGGTTCTGGTTGTTATCCCGAGCTCAGTACAACGATGTCACAGCTCAATGGCAATACTGTTTTGTATCCCGGGAGCCTGGTAAAATATAGAATCGTGGTCAGGAATGCAGCCGGGGGCGGAAATGCAGGGGGTGTCGAGGTACAGGTACAATTACCTTCAGGCTTTGTGTTTGATTCAGCTACGGCAAGTCTCGGAGGTGATTCCGGAGGCCCTGCGGTACCCACTAACCTTATCAATAATGCAGGCGACACCGGTACGCCAAATCGTCCTTTATTGGGTGACTTTAACATTTCTCCGGAAGATGCGGTAACCATTACGCTGATTGCCAGAACCGACTGCGGCATATCCGCAGGGAATTATAACAGCAGTGCACAGGCGCTGTACCTTGACCCGTCCAGAACTTTAAACGGGATTAATCGCAGGATTACGTCAAAAGTCAACGCCTCAGCAGATGCCAAAACAAATTATGAAACAGGTTCGGGAGGAACGGTATTGGGTTCAAATTATGACGGGTCACTTTCCGACGCAGAGAACGTGAGCATCACCGCTTTTATCCTTTCGGGGAATGTAATACAGATTCCGGCAAATGACGTTTACTGCGTCAATGGTGATCCCGGGAAACTAAACGGCTCGGTACCTGAAGAAGACACGCCGGAAAGTTTTTCTTACCAGTGGCAGATTTCTGAAAATGGCACAGATTTCCTGGATGTTGCCGAGGCAACCGGTGCTGATTTCGACCCTGTGACGATTACGACCACAGTATACTACCGTCGAAAAATCTTTCATCTGGGCTGCCCACTGAATTCCATTAGTAATAGGGTAAAGCTGAGTGTTTATGTACAGGTTATTTTTGATGCAATACCAAATGTTTGCGAAGAGAAACTACCCTTTCGGTTAACACAGGGAAGGGAGAAATGGGGTGTTGAAACCGGGGATGGCAGTTATTCCGGTCCGGGTGTAAGTATGAACGATGTGTTCAGTCCCTCTCTCGCTGGTCCTGGTCAACACGAGATCACCTATACTTTTCTCGCAGACAACGGTTGCTCTGACAGCAAAACAGTGAAGGTTACAGTGTTTGCGACACCGGATGTAAATGCGGGAGCTGATCTGGTCATTTTGGAAGGAGGTGAAGCTACATTAAGTGCAACAGCTACCGGAAAAGGTTTGTCTTATAAATGGACGCCGGCAGCGGGACTAAACCGGGACGATATATTAAATCCGGTAGCGTCGCCGGCCGATGATACGAGGTACAGCCTGACGGTTAAATCAGGTGAGGGATGTGTTGTCACAATGCAAGTCTTCGTTAAGGTGCTTAAAAAACTGAGTGTTCCAAATGCATTTAGCCCTAACGGAGATGGAATCAATGATGAATGGAGCATCAAATATCTGAATACTTATCCGAATGCCACTGTCATTATTCTAAACAGGTACGGAGAAAAAGTGTATGCAGGCGGATCGCAGACCAAAGGATGGGATGGGAGGTATAGCGGAACAGATGTACCTGCAGGGACTTATTATTATTTAATAGATCCGCGGAATGGCAGAAGAGTTACTTCAGGGGCGCTAACACTGGTCAGATAAAAGGCCATGCCAAATGGCACAGCCTTTTATTGAAATCAAAAATTCTTAGTATTTAAATGCTTTACCGCCAACCATTACTTCCTGAGTAGCTTCATCAAACGTGGCTTTCATACCGGTTCTTGCTGCTGCTGTGGTCATGATGTTTGCGATGGAATGGTAATAGCCCACTTCAACGGGTGCATTGGTTTCCTTTCTGCTGCGGATACATTCCATCCAGTTGCGCATGTGTGCAGAGGTGAGATTATCAGCGCCGGTATTTGCCGATGCCGTAACCTTCTCCATGTTATCAGTCAGTTTCAGTTCAGGCAGTAAATTAGGCTGCATGTTCATTGCTTTCGCAGCACCTGCAGTCAATCCGCCTTTTGGTGAAACCTTATTGGTATTGAGGTTCATTTCACCGCCATTTGAGTAATAGATCTCGGTTGGATTTTCATCGCCATTGTGCATTCTTGAAGTGAAGATTACCTGAAAGCCATTGGTAGGGTCATTTTCTTTACCATAATCAAATGCAGCAGTCAACGTATCCCAATTTCTTCTGCCGTCTTTCCATTGGTAGATTCCGCCATTGGCGACTACGCTTCTTGGATGTTTCAGGCCGCTGAACCAATGTACAGTATCAATCTGGTGCGACATCCATTGCCCCGGCAAACCTGATGAGAAAGGCCAGAACAGTCTGAATTCCAGGTATTTTCTAGGATCCCATTCTTCTGCAGGACGGTTCAATAAAAAGCGCTTCCAGTCAGTATCCTCCTGTTTTAGCTTTGGTACCAGGTCAGGCCTGCGCCATCTGCCGGGCTGGTTTACGTTCCAGCTGAGTTCCACCATGGTGATGTCACCAAACTTACCGTCTTTGATGAATTGATCTGCGGCCTTATAATTCCCGCCGCTCCGGCGCTGGGATCCGATCTGCAGAATTTGCTTTGATGATTTAACAGCTTTCAACGCCATACGTGCATCAGCCATAGTTTCTGCGAAGGGTTTCTCACAATACACATCACATTTATGACCTACGGCCTCAGCAGCATGCGTAGCATGCGCAAAATCTGGCGTACTGATGATTACCGCATCAAGATCTTTGAGGGCATACAGTTCGTCATTGTTGCGGCAGCCAGTAATGTCATGACCCAGCTTACTTTTCAAATGGTCTACAGCCAGTCCCCGGCGGTAATTCCAGAGGTCTGACACAGCTACCATGTCAAAATTGAGCTCTTTCTGATGATTTAAAAAACACGGCAGAAGTGTGCTTCTAAAACGATCTGAAAAACCCACCACACCAACTCTTACCCGGTCGTTGGCACCAATAATATTGCCATAACTCTTTGCACTAAGGCCCATGGTACCGGCATAGGTACCGGCAGCAGCGATAGCGGCTTGTTTAATAAATTTTCTTCTTGAATCCAACATGGTCTATATAAGGTTTAAGATTTTTTAAGTTCTTTTATTTTAAGGCTTCTGAATGAAACATTGTCACCATGGTCCTGCAACAGGATATGACCTTTTGGTGCCATACCGAAGCCTTTCCAGTCTTTGTATTTACTTCCTGCAACCAGATCCAAAAACTCTTTAGATCCCCTGGTGTACTCCACGACTTTAAAGCCGTTCAGCCAGTATTCTATCTTATTGTCAGGGAATACCCTGATCAGACCTTTGTTCCACTCACCGATCTTTCTTTGTGAGTTGGCGATCTTTTTACTGGTGATCAGATCATACAATGAGCCCAAAGTGCGATTGCCGTTCTTGCCCAATTTCGCATCAGGATGCCTTACATCGTCCAGGATCTGGTATTCCGGACCGATTGCCGAACCTTTGTTGCCTTCTGTCAGGGTCACAAAATATTTCACGCCGCTATTGGCGCCTTCGGTAAGTTTAAAATCGAACTTCATTTCAAATGCGCCGTATTCTTTTACGGTTACGATATCACCGCCATTGGTGGATTCTGCACCGCCGGACTTTTCGACACTCAATTCACCATTTTTAATGGACCAGCCTTTTTCAGGAAATTTGGTCTTGTATGCACCGATCCAGCCATTGGTGGTCTTTCCATCCCAAAGCAGGGAATATCCCTCAGTTTTTTCCTGTTTTGAAAGGTCATTCGGCACCATGTTTACCACATAGATATCGTCAATTTTTGAAGGCTTCAGGTTTTCTGTCTGGATACGGACATTACGCCAGCGAATCTGTTTACCTGCCTGGTCGTTTTTGCCGATCGCATGTACCTGAAGAGCTATAAAGCCAGAAGGCGTCATTGCGTCCACCACGTTTGCTGCTGGTATGCCGTTTACCCAGGTCCTGATGGAGTTACCGATGCACTCTATGTGGTACTTATTCCACTGCTCTTTTTTAAAGGCAGCCTGGCCTTTTGGATTGATGTCTAATGGATATAACCAACCTCTGCGTGCTTCGTCATATAATCCGCCGCTCCATTTTCTGTCGGAAGGATCAACTTCTACCTGGTAACCATGGACGCGTCCGTTTTGAAAATCAGGAGTGCTTTCGCTTCTGATCTGGATTCCGGAATTCATGGAATTGTCCACCAGCAGCTCCACTTCAAGAATAAAATCTCCGTAATGTTTTTCTGTAGCTAAGAAGGAGTTGGGTGTATTGGAAACCGTTGTTCCCACGATCTCCCCATTTACGACTTCATATTTTGCCTGGCCGTTCAGCTGCTTCCATCCCTGCAGATCCTTTCCGTTAAAAAGATTCTGCCATTTTCCGCTTTGCGCATATACTGTAACGGGTGTGCTTCCCAACATTAACGCAGCCAGAACTAATAATTGTTTTGTTTTCATTTGTGTATCTATGCTTATTGATTTGGTATAATTGTAATTTAATTTGAGTTGCTATTTGCTAAAAGTTAAAGCTTGCTGGTTCAGAACCTCAGGTGTTACCTTTTCTCCGGAGGTAATGATGATGCGGTAACGGAAAGTAACTGACTGTCCCGGTGCCAGTTTGAAGTCCAGTGTTTCTTTACCATTGCTGAATATCTTTTGTCCGAGCGGGTTTGCCGCGAACAAACCATAGTCGCGTGCATGCCAGTAAGTAGGGTAGCCGGGATTTTCGGGGTGGTCTACTATAGCAATGGAAATCGGCTGACCATCTTTTACTCCAGCAAGCACACACCAGTTGCCCCTGGTGCCCCAGGCATCATTGCCGGTTTTGCCGGCACTGGTCAGGTAACTGCCGTTGGCACCATTTCCAGATGCAGAGACCTTGGTGATGTTACCCTGGCTGTCAGTAAACTCTTCTACCTTATCTGATGGCATTTCAAGCTCCTTGGTTACCCGAATGCCCAGCATGCCATCTTTGATGTCTTTAAAAAATACACTGTCTTTCTGTGCGGTTAAGGTGGTAGTCCGGTCGATGGTCCTGCTGTTGTCTGCACCACTAAATATAAAAGTGGTCTTTTCTTTTAACAGGACCTGCTTTGCCTGGTTTTCCCAGTTCGAGCTGTAACTCAGCTTGCCGCTTGTTTTTCCGTTTTCGGTGGATTCAACTTTAGTATCCCTGATCCAGCCATACTTTACTTTGTTGGCTGCAGGAATATTATAGGAATTGTTCCAAAAATCAAGGCCATTCACGCTTTCATAATTTAACCAGAGACCGATATGATGCGGATGGTCATTGCGCTCGCCATCACGCGGAGCGAGGGGAAAGCCACGGGTTACCGTAGCACCGTTGGCAGCATTGATAGGGTATAACACAGGTTTTTCCAGATTGTCGGGAAAGATGAAACTGGTAAAAAGTTTACCGCCTACCATCACTTCAACCTTGTTTTCTCTTTTACTTTGAATGAAGTCTACTTTTTTGGTTTGTGCCTGAACGGATAAACCGACACAGCAACAGGCAAGAATTAAACACTTGTTCATCATATTTGGTTAAAATGAATCGTCTTGAACAGATCGAACTAATAGCTAAATATACTTTTCTTTATATATAATCTGCGCTGCACAGCTCATTTGATACTGAAAAATTACGAAAACGATTGCGGTAAAAACTTATAAATTTGAGGAATAACGCCTATTATTGCAGTGTAAACCACAATGCAAATGGACCGCAAGCAGTTTCTGTCTTTTATTGCCGCAACAGGAATGATACTCCCCCTTAGAGGACTGGCAAGTACTGCTGATAAAGCAGCCTATAAAGCTATAAAGACCCCCCCTTATCTTAATCCTGGTGATACCATAGGCATTACCAGTCCCGCCAGCTATATTTCTACGGAAGACATTCAACCTTCTGTTCAATTGATGGAAAGCTGGGGTTTTAAGATCAGGACAGGCCAGACCGTAGGTACCAGGGATTTCACTATGGGCGGCACGGACGATGCCAGGGCAGCGGATTTTCAGAATATGCTGGATGATCCGAACATTCAGGCGATCATGTGTGCCCGGGGCGGATATGGAGTGGTCAGGATCATTGACCGGCTCGATTTTACCAAATTCAGGAAACACCCCAAATGGATCATGGGGTTTAGCGACATCACTGCATTTCACACCCACATCAACAGCAATTTTGGGATTGCTACCATTCATTCCAAAATGTGTAACAGTTTTCCTTCAGACTGGACCGAAGCCAGCCCCATGCAGATTGAAACCATATTGTCCATCAGGCAGGTATTGAGCGGACAGGATACAAAATATACTGCTCCCGTTGCTGCAAATAACCGGATGGGAAGGGCAGAAGGGATACTCGTAGGTGGAAATCTAAGTTTGATCGAAACCCTTGCCGGGAGCAGGTCAGATCTGGAAACTGATGGCAGGATACTTTTTGTCGAAGATACTCATGAAGAGCTTTACAGTATCGACAGGATGTTCTGGAATTTGAAACGCAGCGGTAAATTGGATAAACTGAAGGGCCTCATCGTAGGCGGTTTCAAACTAAATGAGGAAACGCCTGGTGACGAATTTGGTAAAACAGTCTATGATATTGTCTCGGAAAAGGTAAAGGAATATGATTATCCGGTTTGCTTTGATTTTCCGGTAGGGCACCAGGTCAATAACTATGCGCTAAAATGCGGCACAAAATACCTGCTAAATGTAGACGAAAGCGGAAGTTCACTAACATCTGTAATGTGATGTTAATGAAAGATTTATAGCCAACCGTTTTCTCTATACCATTTTATTGTAGCTAAGATGCCGCGTCCGAGGTTAAATTGAGGGGCATAACCCAGGTCTTCTTTGGCGCTGTCAATGTTACAGGCCCAGTTCACAGCGGTCAGCTCAGCCATTTTTTCCTTATTTAAAGTCGGAGTATTTTTGCTGTTTATATACAACAGGTCCATAAAAGAAGCCATTAAGCCGACAACACCCACAGGGATATGAAATTTAAACGTTCTTTTACCTATTGCTTTCTTTACTGTGCTAGCAAGTACGTAACGGTCATAAACATAGCCATCTGAAACGTTATATCGTTTTCCGCTTACCTCACTAAACAATGCATTCACAATAACATCTGCCAGGTCTTTTACGTAGACAAAGCTCAGATGTTGTTTAAAACTTCCGATGTGCGGCTCCAATCCCCTTGAAATGGTTTTAAATAAAATGAATATATCTTTCTCCCGTGGACCATAAACTGCCGTTGGCCGGATGACAATCAAGGGTAAAGCTGTAATTTCAAAGAGGTATTGCTCTGCCAGCAGTTTACTGGCGCCGTAATTGGTTACCGGGTGAGCTGGTGTATCGTCTTGTATCCTGGCCGAAAGGTCGGTCAGGGGCCCAAGCGCTGCAAGACTGCTCACAAAAACGAATTTTTCGAGGCTGATCTTAACGGTAACTGCGGCAAGGGCCAGGTTTTTGGTATATTCGGCATTGACCTTATTGTAATCTGCACTGGTTTTTGCTTTTGTGGTCCCTGCTGCGTGAATGATGTAATTAAACTGATGTTCCTCAAGTGTTTTAACCAAATCATTGATAGCTGTATAATTCAGGTCAATATACCTGATGTCAAACTCTGATAAATGCGAGCGGTCGCTGTTCGGCCGAACGGCAGCGTATACATCCAGTCCGGCCCCGATTGCTTTCTCTATCAAATGATAGCCGACAAAGCCAGTGGCACCGGTGATCAATACCTTTTTGTTCATTTACAAGGGTTTCTCGTAGATCCTGTATTTCTTATACGGATCTCCTTTAATGGCAGCGATAGCATTGTTTACCAGATCATTATGCTCAAGTGTCCATCCGGCTTCCGCATACTGAAAACCTTTGGCACGGTAAGATTTGATGATGTTTCCATAAATACAGGCCTCAATGCCCATTTTACGATAGCCATCGATCACACCGAGCAGCAGGATCCTGATGCCTTTGATGCTCTTCTTGCCAAATAACAGTTTGAATATCCCGGTTGGCAATAATCTGCCTTTTTTGATCTTGATCTGGATTTGGTTCATGTCCGGAATGGCTGCGCCGAAACCTACCAGTTTGCCGTCCTGTTCTGCAACGAAACAAAAATCGGCATCCAGTACCAGTTTAAGATCTTTAGCCTGGTAATCAAACTCCTCGTCATTCAATGGCACAAAACCTGCGTTCTTATCCCATGCTTTATTGTAAACCTCACGAAGATTGGCCGCTTCCTGTTTAAAATTTTTCAGGTTGATCTTACGGATGGTAATGTTGTTACGCTTTAAGCGGTCTTCCAGTCTGTTCATCAATTTCACTGAGCGGTCATCGTAATTGTCGCCTGTAAATTTCCAGGCAATCAGGTCAACTTTCTTCTGCAAATTCCAGCCCTCCAATAAAGCAGGGTAGTAGGCCGCATTATACGGCATCATCACTACCGGAGGTGAATCGAAGCCCTCGATCAGCAAACCACAGGATTCATTGGTAGAAAAGTTTACCGGGCCTATTATGGCACCTTTTACGTCTTTATTTCTCAGCCATTCAGCTGCTGTATCGAATAGCAAACTGGCAGCCTCCTGATTGTTGATACAGTCAAAAAAACCAAAAAAGCCATCATTGGCATTGTTAAAGACATTGTAGTTGTTGTTCAGTATGGCAGCAATACGACCAATGACCTGATCCCCATCGTACAATAAAAAGCATTGTAAAGAAGAATGTTTATGAAAAGGATGAGTGGTTAACAAGTCTCTTTGAGCGATAAAGAGCTCTGGTACATAGTTGGAATCTGCTTTATACAGGTCGTGAGGGAAATCAATAAATGTGGCTAATTGTTTCTTATTGCTAACTGCAACTATGTTTTTCATGTATGCTACGTTGGTTTATTGGTTTGGTTGGGCGCTGGAAATTATAATACTGGCTGTGATTTATGCACCTGCACCTGCTTGGCTGCAGAAGCAATCTTTTCAATAGCTTCTTCTATTTGTGCGAAGGTATGTGTTGCCATTAACGAAAATCGGAGCAGTGACGAATCAGAAGGTACAGCGGGTGACACTACAGGATTTACAAAAATCCCGTTGTTGCTCAATATATTGGTGATTAAAAAAGTTTTTTCATTATCACGGATATACACCGGGATGATCGGGCTGTCGGTATGACCAATGTCAAATCCTGCTTCCAGCAATAATTTTTTGGCATAGTTTGTATTTGCCCACAACCGGTCTATACGTTCCGGTTCAGATTCAATAATATCAAGTGCAGCAATGACACTTGCAACAGCAGCCGGTGGCATACTGGCACTAAACATCAGTGATCTTGCCCTGTGTTTTACAAACTCTATAGTTTCTTCAGTGCCGGCAATGAAACCACCCAGCGAGGCCAGTGACTTACTGAAAGTACCCATGATCAGGTCAACTTTGTCTGTGAGCCCAAAATGTGAAGCTGTTCCAGAGCCATTCAGTCCGATCACACCAAGACTATGTGCGTCATCCATCATGATATTGGCCCCAAATTCATCTGCGATCCTGACGATCTCAGGGAGGTTTACCAAGTCACCTTCCATACTGAAAATACCATCAGCCACAATTAGCTTTGCAGCATCCTCAGGCAATCTGCTCAGTTTCTTGCGCAGATCATCCATGTCATTGTGTGCGTATTTTATAGAGCGGGAAAAAGACAGTCTGCTGCCATCAATAATTGAAGCATGGTCATATTCATCAAGGATCAGGTAATCATTTCTGTCCAGTAAACACGAAATTACACCAAGGTTCACCTGAAAACCTGTACTAAAAAGTACGGCCGCTTCCTTTCCCACGTAAGCAGCAAGTCTGCGCTCCAGTTCGATATGTATGTCCAGCGTGCCGTTTAAAAACCTGGACCCGGCACATCCTGTGCCATACTTGTCGATGGCTGCTTTTGATGCTTCCTTAATTTTCGGGTGGTTAGTAAGGCCAAGATAGGAGTTAGAACCAAACATGAGCACCTTTTTCCCGTTAATCATAACCTCTGTATCCTGCCCCGATTCTATTGCACGGAAATAAGGATAGAGTCCCTTTTCCTTGATTGCTGTAGCGTCTTTGAAAGCTGCTATTCTATCTTGTAATTTTTTGCGCATGCTAGTACCTTAAATATTTAGATGAGTTTAAAAATCAACATTTATGCCAATAAATAAAACTTTCCAAATCTAGTATCATAAATAGAGAAAACAAAACTTGGAGGCAACCAAGTTTGAATATATTAATTTTTAAAACAAAAATTACAATCTTCTTATAATTTTCGCACTAAAATGAGGTGAATCTTGCTGAGAATTTAAAAATATTCGTTATCCAGGGATTCTGAATGGTATAAAATAAAACAGGGATAAATCTGGCGATGAATCCCTGCTTATATAGATGGTTGGTCCACCACAGACCAACCTAAACCAAACAAACTGATCCTATAACGAATCATATTGCGATAATGTTTTATCGTAAAATAATAAAAACATTTCTATGACAATCGATGTCTAATAATTTAAAGATATGCGGTTCAATACTGAGTCTTGCTGTTTTGTAATCTATTTGATAGAATAAACAATCGCAGCCTTTAACCGTTATATTAGGATATAATTCACCCTTAAACCAATCATACTATGGATCAGAAGATCATCAGCCTCTATGATGAATATACCCACAGCAAGCTGAACAGGAAGGATTTCATGAAAAGGCTGGCCATCATTACCGGCGGTACGGCGATGGCAATGACCGTATTGCCTTTGCTCGAAAACAATTACGCAAGTGCTGCTTCCTTTCATGACGATTCGGTCATTTCAGAAAATATTACCTATCCCGGGGCAGATGGTGAGGTGAAAGCAGTGCTTGCCAGGCCTAAAGATAAAAAGAACCTGGGCTGTGTGGTAGTAATCCATGAGAACAGGGGATTGAATCCGCATATCATCGATGTCACCAAAAGAGTTGCTGCTGAGGGGTTTATAGCCCTTGGGATTGACGCGCTGTCCCCATTTGGCGGTACACCAGCCGATGAGGATAAAGGCAGGGAGCTGATCGGTAAGCTGGATCCCGATAAAAACCTGCAAAATTACCTGAAGGGACTGGAATACTTGAGGAACAGAAAAGATGGAAATGGCAAAACCGGTGTGATAGGTTTTTGCTGGGGTGGAGGGATGGCCAATAAGCTGGCTGTAAACGACCCCAAGCTTCAGGCGGCGGTTGCTTACTATGGCGCGCAGGCCAAAGCAGAGGATGTTCCAAAGATCAAAGCAAGTGTGATGCTGCATTACGGCGGACTGGACGAACGCATCAATGCCGGAATCCCTGCTTATGAAGAGGCGCTGAAGCAAAATCATGTGGATTATAAGGTCTTTATCTATGAAGGGGTCAACCATGCCTTCAATAATGACACCTCACCGACGAGATATAATGAAGCAGCTGCAAAACTGGCCTGGCAACGAACCATCGATTTGTTCAAAACTAAGCTGAAATAACCATATAATTATACAACTAACTGACACTAGCATTGGAAATTAAGCTAAAAATGCTTAACTTTGTGCAAATTTTAAAGAAATTAATGAAGATATTTATTACAGGCCTTCCTTTAGAAGTAGGGGAAGATGAATTGACGGCCGTATTTGGTGATTTCGGTCAGGTAAAATCACTTAGAATCATCAAAGATCGTGAGACAGGGCAAAGCCGTGGTTTTGGATTTGTGGAAATGCCGGTAGACGAAGAGGCAAGAGAAGCAATCAAACGCATGAACGGTGGCGATTACAACGGTAACCGCATCAAAGTTGCAGAAGCTCAGGAGAAACCAAACACTGGCGGCGGAAACGCAGGTGGTGGCTTCAGACGCAACAACCGTACAGAGAAAAGCTATTAATTAGCTTTTTTCTATTTCAGTTTACTGATTCTATTTTTAAAACATATTTAGAGCAGCATTGTTGACATATGTCAAATAATGCTGCTTTTTTTATTTAAATTGTAAGACCAAATACAGTAAACCTGCTCATTTATGAATGTAGACTACATCGCGCTGTCTGTACCCATATTCTTCATTCTGATAGGGGCCGAGCTGGCCTATACTTTTTATAAGAAGCTCAATTATTACAGGTTAAACGATTCCATATCTAATCTGAGTCAGGGTATCGGCCAGCAGGTGGTGGGCGTATTTATGAAAACCGCTTTGTTTTTTGGTTATAAGTATATATTTGACCACTGGCGTTTGTTTGATATCCCCAATACGATCTGGACCTGGATCATTCTCTTTGTAGGTGTTGATTTTTTTTACTACTGGTTTCACCGCATGAGCCACGAAGTCAACGCACTTTGGGCGGCTCATATTGTACACCACCAGTCTGAAGAATATAACCTCACAGTAGCACTCCGGCAGTCCTGGTTCCAAAGCTGGTTTTCATGGGTGTTTTATCTTCCGCTTGCTTTTTTGGGTTTTGATCCGGTCATGTTCCTTACTTTAAGCGCTTTCAATACCTTATACCAGTTCTGGATCCATACCCGTACCATCAAAAGTATGGGTTTTTTGGAATACATCATAAACACCCCTTCGCACCACAGGGTTCATCACGGTTCCAATCCAAAATACATAGACAAGAACCACGCAGGCACACTCATCATCTGGGACATGCTATTTGGTACTTTTCAAAAGGAAGAGGAGGAAGTGTATTATGGCATTACTACGCCACTAGCCAGCTGGAACCCGGTTTGGGCCAATCTGCATTACTGGCACGAACTGCTGGGCACCGCGAGAAGAAGCCCCCGTCTAGCTGACAAGATCAGGGTGTTCACTAAACCTCCGGGTTGGTATCCGGAACATATGGGCGGGTTTAAACCCGCGCCGGAGATCAATGCGGAAAATTATTCCAAGTATAATCCGGAATACCACATCAAGCTGGCGGGCTATGTCATTATGCAGTTTATTATGGGTCTGACAGCAGGCACAGTCATCCTGTTTTTAAATGCATCGCTGCCGCTCATTCCCATGATCATCGGTTCTGTGTTTTTGGTGCTCACCCTCATCACTTGCGGGGCTTTGCTCGAAGGAAAAAAATGGCTGATTATTTTTGAATATTGCCGTCTTCCCATTGGGATTTTAATAGTTTTGCTGCTTGAGCTCCCGGTAGGCTATCAGGTTATTGTTGCGACCCTGCATGTCATTTCACTGGTGTGGTTCTACAACCTTCAAAAATTAAACACAGATACAGATGCTGAAGAAACACCTGAAGTTTAACACCTTATTTGCCATTATATTTGTACTTCAGCTGCTGGCTGAGTACAATCATGAACTGATCAGGTTAAAGCAGACCACCAAACCACTTATTGTGCTGTCTCTTCTGCTGATGTTAAGTGTTGGCACAAGATTAAAGGGCCGTTTCCACAAACGGATCTTCACAGGCTTGTTGTTTGCCCTCGCTGGTGATATTTTCCTCATGCTGGGCGATAATCCAGCTTATTTTATGTATGGACTGGGTGCATTTCTCATTTGTCATATTTGCTATATCAGTGCATTTTACCTCGATTTCAGATCGGCGCCCGAACTGGACAAGAAGGGTGCGCGAATAGCCATCTTGCTCTGCGCATTCTTTGGCATTGGTTTTTACTTCTACATCAGGCCACATTTAGGCACTATGAGGCTGCCTGTTCTGGCTTATACCTTTGTGATCAGCCTGATGATGATGATGGCAGCCTTCCGGAATCTGAGGGTAAACAGATCCAGTTTCCTGTTGATCCTCTTTGGTGCCATCGCTTTCCTGGCCTCAGATTCTCTGCTTGCACTCCATAAGTTTGTGATCCAGTTTGATTACGCAGGTGTCTTCATCATGGCTACCTATATGGTTGCACAGTACCTGATCACAATGGGGGCGGTAGATCGCAAACTAATTAATCTTTATCCAGAACAGTAAAGACCTGTATCAGGCGTTCACCGTCTTCATCAACAAGGGTCAGGGTATGTTTACCGGCAGGTGGGCTTAGGGCCAGTTGGTGATAGTTTTTGGTCGCAGCCACATACTCATTATCGATGTGCCAGTAAATACTGGCATTACCACGGCGGTGTGTGGCATTAAAAACCACTTTTCCACGTGTGCCGTCCAGCTCGACCGGTATATACACACTTGCGTAGCTCTTAGGATAGATCATCTCCATAACATTTCCATTTCCTGCATTGCCGCAACCCGGTTTATAAACGGGCAGGTCCCTATAATCACTGTTCTTGATCTTGTAATAATATTCCATTGCCGGAGGCAGTACAAACCAGGCTTTATGGACCATCAGAGAAGGCTGCTCGCATTCATCTGTGATCCTGTAGGTACCTGTGCGGTCCAGGTGGATCATTTTATGATAGGGACAGAGTGCCGTTTTTTCCCCGGCGGGGGATACCAGCTGCAACACTTTATCTGTACAATATTCTCCTGCCTTGTAGCCGCTCTGGCGGCAAACCATCATTTGTTTCAATTTGTTTTTAGGCGTTTTAAACCATTTTCCCGCAGGCAGCTGTTTAAAAATATCAAATAGAACGGGCGCAGCAACATCTATTCCGGTTAGCCCAGGCCGGCCTTCGCCATCAGCGTTGCCTGCCCATACGCAAACGACATAATCTGACGTGAGCCCGACGGCCCAGGCGTCCCTGAAACCAAAACTGGTACCCGTTTTCCAGGCCAGCCTTTGTGAAGAAGAAAATTGCTCCCACAGACCTTCCTCGCCGGGCCGCATCAGCTCCTCCATGGCATTAAAAGTATTCCAGATTGAGCCGTGATCGATAATGGAGTTGATTTGCGTCTGGAACTGATCAAAACGTTCGTCACGGCTTATGGGTTGGCCATGCTCATCCAGCGAACGGAAATAAACCGGAGGATCATAATCGTGCGGATTATACCGCCCTTTGTAGTCATTAAAGTGGTTTAATGTTCTTGCCATCCCCATATATGCCTTTGCAAGGTCCCACATGGTGACCTCGCTGCCGCCCAGTATGAGTGACAGGCCATAATGGTCTGCCGGCCGGCTCAATGTGCTGAAGCCAAACTGTTTGAGTTTATCATAAAATCTCGGGTACTTATAATTTTGCAGCATCTTGACCGCAGGGATGTTTAAAGAGCGGCTCAGGGCACGATCTGCCTGTATAGCACCATCATAACCCATATCATAATTTTGAGGCGAATAGCCGCTTATTTGAGTAGGGATATCAGCGACCAGTGTTTTGGGTAAAATAAAACCATCATTGAGCATACTTGCGTATAAAAAGGGTTTTAGTGTGCTGCCCGGACTTCGGGGCGCTTTGATCATGTCCACATGACTTTCCAGTTCTTTGTTTTCCGGCTGGTAAATATTGCCCGCATAGCTGATCACCGTGCCTTTTTTTACATCGAGAACCAGTGCAGCGATGTTGTTGATGCCGTTTGCACGATAGCGGTTGTTGTACCGCTTTAATAGTTCATTTACACGCAGTTGCAGGTCATAATCTAAAGTAGAAGTGATGCGGGTGGAGGTACTGTTAGGCGTAGCCTTTGGCATGCCTGTTTGATATTCCGTTTTAAATCTGTTCAGTAAATGGGGTGCGTTTTGAGGAAGGGGTAAGGGCTCACCAGGGATGGGCTCCAGTTTTGACAGATCTGCAATGGTCTTGTCCAGAATTTGCAATGAAGCCATTTTATCCAGCAGGTCATTTCTTTTTTTGATCAGCCTTGCTGCGTTTCTTCCGGGGCGGACCAGCGAAGGGCTATTGGGAAGTACAGCCAGCGTTGCCATTTCTCCCCAGGACAGGCTTTCCGCATTGCGGCCAAAATAACGCCAGGCTGCCGCATCCAGACCGACTACATTGCTTCCAAATGGCGCATTGCCAGCATACAGCTTCAATATGTCTTGTTTAGAATTGGTAAATTCCAGCCGGAATGCCAGCAAAACCTCTATCAGTTTCTGCCACAGGGTTCTGTCTGCACCACGCGAAAGCCTGATCACCTGCATGGTGATGGTACTACCGCCGCTGACCACACTTTTGGCCCGGACGTTTTGACGTATAGCCCTGGCCATAGCAATAAAGTCTACACCCGGGTGCTGGTAGAAGCGCTTGTCTTCAAAAGCAATCAGGCACTGCGCAAACCTGACTGGTACAGAATCAGCAACAGGAAAACGCCACTGTCCGTCTTTGGCAATAGATGCGCTTAATAATTGCCCGTCAGATGCCTCAACCACAAATGAAGTCGGGGATTTAAATAATTGTCCGGGCAATGAAAACAGGAAGAAAATAACCAGGAGCAAGAATAGAATATCCGAAATGGCAATTTTCTTATTTGGTGTCATCATGCTTGGCAATCCTTTTATTTAATAAGTTTTTTGTTGTCACAGCTTGTCATCTCGACGACAGGAGAGATCTCTTGTTTCGGCGAGACCTCTTCAGGTAACATTTTTCCATAATCGCTGATATATAACAAATCAACTACCACAAACTAACTAAAACAAACCAACAGTCATGGAAAAATTTGCTGCGTTTTTAAGATTCTTCATCGGGTTTATCAAACACCTTTTTATCAATGTCTGGCCCAGGCTGTAACCCCGGGGCCAGCATCTGTCTATTTGACTACCTCAACCCACTTACCAGCTTCGGTAGCACTGATATTGTTGTTGTACATCGCTTCGCACTGTACAGCCGATAAATAATACCTGCCGATGTAGGATGCATTCAGCAACACCTTGTAGACTACAGTCTCGTTTTCCCTCACGTTAAAATAAGTGAACACCCGGTCGTCCCTGATGTCCCGGTCGGCATAAGGCGAGGAGGCAATGATACCTTCGTTGTCATTGAGCCTGGTATTGATGATCTCCCAGCCCGAAGGAAAGATCTGCGTCAATGCCATCTGTTCGTAATACCCCATCCGGCCCGGATTCTTAATCGTCACTTCCGCATAAAAATCTGTACCCTGTCTTAAAGTAACCGGATCCAGAGGCTTGCCATTCAGTAGCTTATAGCTAATGCTCATGTCAAGCGCATCGGGATTGTTGGGCAGGAAGGTATTCTGTCCGGCCGAAGGCTGACCCTGCAGGATCAGGCGGGCAAACAATACCCTGTCGCCTGTATTTGCAACAGACACTGCACCTTGCCCGGCAAAACTTCCGCTTTTAAATGTCAGTGGCGTGCTGATGATGTACTCTGCCGAATTTACATTTCCTTTCTTGCCATCAATGGTATAACTATATTTTAAACTGGCAGACGATTTATTCTGACCACAGAATTTGGCAATAGCCAGTAAGCTATAAGCGGTAGTCTGTGTGCTGTACCAACTGCCTTTACCCATTTTAGCAGCAACCGTTTGCAGGATCTGCGCGGCGGCAGAAGTACGGCCCAGTAAGGTCAGTGTCTCCAGGATCATGGCCTCATCACGTACATCCGAACCATAGGTGCCACCCAGTTGATTATAAGGCTGGATCTCTGTAGCTAAACCTTTGATCAGGTTACCAGCCGCATCATTTTGCCCTGCAAGTTTATAAGCTGCTGCCAGTCGCCATTTGGCGGTAACAGACAGGTACTCAAAACCCCTCAGGCGGTTCATGGCAGCAATATCCGGCCTTTTGGCCAGTGCAAGTACGTATAAACGGTAAGCCTGCGACAAATCGCCGCCATAAAAATTAGTGCTGTTTGGCACCCAGCCCGAGGCTTTTGCTTTCAGGTAACGCAGCAGTTCATCGGCCATGCCGACTGGCAGCGAATAACCCGCGTTTTGAGCTTCGATCAGGAAATGGCCTGCATAATTGGTGCCCCATTCATCAGAATTGCCTTCACCAGGCCAGTAGCTCAAGCCACCGTCAGGAGTTTGAAACCCGCGAAGCCTGTTGATGCCCGCCTTGACATTCATTTCCGTTTTTGCTTTTTGTGATTCATTCAGTGCGGTCAGTTTATCCAGAAACAACTGCGGGAATACAGAAGAAGTGGTCTGCTCCACACAACCATGCGGATACTGCATCAGGTAGCTGAGGCGTTTTTTAAGGTCAATAGGAGGTATGGCCGACAACTCTACCGATCCGGAATTGGTACCGTTCATTCCTATTGGGGCATACCCGACTGACCAGTTGGTCCCCGGCTGAATCACCGCAGAAACCACATTGGTAACATACGGATTCGGATTCCTGATGTCCATTTCAACATTGTAGACCGCCTTTTCAGTTCCGCTTTGTGCGGTGATCTGGACCTTGGCAATGCCAATAAGCTCAGGTGCTTTGATCTGGAAATAAGTAAGCTGTTCTCCCGGTTGTCTGAAGGCCAACTGTTTTGAAGCCCCGCCAATGACCTGCAGGTTCGTGGCTTTTAGCTGCACCGAAACATTTTTTAAGTTCGGTTCTGTCGCAAATATGGTAGCAGGAAGCGTAAAGCTCTCGCCCGGACCGATCACCCTTGGCAGGGTAGCCAGTAGCATCAGCGGCTTTTTGACCTGCACTGATTTCTCGGCAAAACCATAAGCACCGTCCTGACCAGCCACGACCATGGCCCTAACCGCACCAATATACTGCGGCAGTTTAAATTTATGCACTTTGCTTTCCCCTTTGCCCAGAGCAAAAGGCCCCAGGTATTTGACCACGGGAACAAACCTGTTGGCCTTGGCCGGGTTCAGGTTCCTGTTGATCGAACCATCACCACCAATACTCAGGATGCGCTCCAGGTTGCCGCCCCATGCGCCAAGCACATAGTCAAACAAGTCCCAGGTTTTTACCCCCAGCCCTTCACGTGCATAGAATACCCCATGAGGGTCAGTAGTTTTAAACCTTGTGAGGTCAAGTAAGCCTTCATCTACAATCGCAATGGTATAGGTCATCGCTTTACCATTTTGCTCAGCTACAGTAATGGTATTTTCAGTTTCCGGTTTGATCTTATCGGCCATTTTGATCAGCGGCTTCAATATCGTCTGCGGATCTTCAATCAGCAAAGGAATAGCCCCGTACATACGGATCGGCAGGTCATTGACTGTCTGCGCATGCGGCTGCAATAAAGTAACATTGGCAAAAACATTTGGCGCCATTACAGCTTCCGCTTTGAAGGTAAATTGAGTCTGTCCAGGCTTGGTATCTGTCCAGAAGGTTTTCAGCACCCTGCTGCCGTTTTCTATGGAGATCAGCGCCCGGCCACCCTTACCCGAAGGAATGGTCAGCACCACATCTTCACCCACGCTGTATTTCGGCTTGTTGCTGGTAAAGGACAGCATAGAAGCCTCAGTAGGATTATTGGCCTGCTCACGCTGCGCCCATCCCGGCCAGTCAATATAAACAGATTTTCCAGTCACATGGCCACCGTTCAAGTCACGTACCAGGATCAGGTAACGGCCCCATTCCGGTTCATTGATGCGCAGGTTCCAGTTTCCTTTGCCATCCAGCAAAGTAATGTTTTCCTTCTTAACCAGCTTATTGTAAGAGTTTTGTGTGAAATTGGCAAAGGAATTCTCATCATCCTGTTCCCACCACCAGCGCCATTGCACCTTGTACAGCTCCACATCCACAGTTTTGCCACCCTTTACCAGTTTACCATTCCGGTCTACATTCACAATGTTTACCGTATGGTCTTTGCCGGTCACCAGCATCCCGCTCAGTCTTTCACCTTCAGGAGTTTTAATGCCATAATAATTGTCGTAAACATGATAGGGGACGCTAAAATTGTCGATACTGAAATTACCACCGGCCTCAAATACCTTTGTGGTAAAATTAGCCTTGAGCATCCCCGGGGCAGTTTTGTTCTCATTCAGACTGGTGCCGACCTGCGCCACACCGTTGTCATTGAGCTTGCCATCAAAAATGGTCTTCACCTGAGACTGGAACACCACCGTCGGATTGTCAAATTCATATGCCTCAAAACCTTTAAAGGTGGTTTTCATCGTATTGAGGTTCACATCTACCTTGGCTTTGAGGTTTTTGCCCGGCGAGCCAAACAGCCAGTTGGCCGATAAAGTAGCATAAGATGCACCACCGATACCCAGATAGCCTGCATTGCCCGTGTTAAAGTTGATCTTGAGCCGGTTTGGCATGACCGTCTCTATCTTAACCGTTTTGCTGAAAGTAGATCCCCCGGCTTTTACTTTAGCTAGCCAGTTGCCCGTAGGGGCAGTGCTTTCAGTAGCCGTTCTAAAAGCATAGAAACCATTGACAGGCTTGCCATTGATGCTCCGCTTGATCAGCTGACCCTGAGGATTGTACAATTCAAAAGTCACCGGATAACCGCCCGGCAGTTTTTTCAACTTGTCTTCCAGAATGAAGGAAAGATATATTGAATCACCAGGGCGCCAAACACCGCGTTCTCCATAAATAAAACCCTTCAATCCGTTCTGAACCACATCACCGCTCACATCAAACCTACTGAGCGGCAGTGAACTCCCATCATCCATTTTCAGGTATCCGCGCTCATCACCGTTCTTGGCAATCAACAGGAAGGGCTTTCTTTTCAAATCAAATGAAACCATACCATCACCATCCGTTTTCACCGTAGTGATCAGCTGGCGCTGATAGTCCAGCAGTTCGAGTGTAACCCCGCTCATCGGCTGCGCCGTTAGCAAATCTGTCGCTACAATCAGCATGCTGTTGTCATTGCCTCTTTTGGCGATCAAACCAATATTTGATGCCATTAGATTCCTGCTGGCCCATTTATCAGTAGTATAATAAGATGGAGTACATGGATTTTCCCGGTCTTCCCAACGGTAATTATTCGGATAATAACCGCTGTATCGGCTCCAGAAATCATCATCCTCATCAATATTCTCACTGTAACCCTGGTATTCGTCATCACCTTCAGTCAGACCAGGTGACACGCCATTCTCATTTTCAGTTCCACACTGATAAACATTATAACTTTGTCTGAAACCAATCGTGATCCTGTACATCGCGCCCGGTTCAGTTTTAAGCAGCTTATCCAGATCGAGCGTAAACCTGTTCTTTTTGTGCAGATCCAGTGCCTTATCCTCATCCAGCCTGATGGTTTTTTCCAGCACGGGCTTTGCTACACGGCGCAATTCATTGCCATCCTTATAATTGTTATTCTGGAAGAACTGTGGAATATTATTTTCATAGATCTTGATGATGGTCACGTCAACCGTTTTAAGGTTTACCGCTTCAAAAGGCATCACCAGTTTGCCGGAATTGGGCAATATGGTGCCGCTCCCCGAAATGGTGACCGAAGGAAGCTTGTTTTCAAAGCTGATGGCCCCTGTTTTTTCTACACCCAGCTTTTTGCCGTTTATATTCTCGACACCCGGATTCACGGTGATCGTGTAAGCACCCTCGAGGTTAACAGAGGAATAGATCTTTACCTGGCTGCCGTCTATGGTGAACCTCAGATCTGAAATGCCGGACAGGGACAACATACCAGACAGGTCCTGGGCCACGCCAACAGGGTCAGAAAACTGTACCAGCGCATAATCTTCCTGACCCTGTACAGCCTTAATGTCCAATACCTTAAACGCACCCAATGCAGGAACCTGCATCTTCGTTTCCCCTTCATTATCCGCATCAATAGGATCGCCTGACCATTTCAAAGTCAGTTCCGCATCAGTTTTGGTCTTTTTGATGCTGTCTATGTGAAACGCATAACTGTTCTTTTCAGGGTTATGCGCCCATTTTATTTTCAGCCTTTGCCCAAAATCCAGCTCCAGAGCCTTTTCTATGGCCTTCGGATCTTCCTGGTCAGAAGTGCTGATCTCGCCGGACAGTTTCATATAGTCCAGCGAAGTATTGTTTTGAGAAACCAAACCGTTCTGGGTCAGACTCAGACCCGGCTTGATTACCCTGAAATCAAAATCAAACTCTTCCAGGCCTTCTTCAGTTTCGGTGACCTTGTTCAGGTTGAAAGTCGCATCATAGGTTTCTCCGGACTTTAACGGCTCGTCAGGTCTGAATTCAACGGTCTGGGCATCAATCCAGTAAGTTTTCCCTTTTACAGAAGGAGAGAAGCTGAACAGGTCCCTGTTATCGGCTACACCCACATCGCCGAGGGTCTTGACCTGATTAGCCAGATGCACCCTGATGAAACTCTTTTTAGAAATCGTACCAGAGGTGTAGGATTCTACATATTTAGAATATTTCTGGGTATCATCCTGTTTGTTCTTTTTTATGAAATAGACAGCCAGATATCCGATGCCAACTCCAATAATCAAAGCTGCAATCATTCCCAGAATGATTCGTTTCCAGTGCTTTTTGAAAATTGAAAGATTGCCTGTTCGGGAAGAGGGATTACTATTCCCTGATGAAGAATTAGTGTTTTCTGGTGATGATGGGGGTAGGGATTCCATACGCTTAAAGAATTATTAGATGCGTAGGAAAAGTAATAAAAAAGGATGACGATCACAAACTGGAATTCTGTGCCGTCATCTCAAGGGAAGCGCAGCAATCAGAGATCCTTTGGTGTAGAAACCTTATCTGATCATCACGCCAGGCTTGTCGACAAGCGGGATACGGATCAGGTTCTCATCAACGATACTTTCCGGAAGGAAGATGAATTTCTTATCGTAAATGACCCCGTTGATATAATAGCTGAGCCAGTACTCATTGGTAAGCCCGAAAACCTGCGGATCAATCGCTTCTACACCTGCAAAAGACTTAGGCGCCAGATCACCCAGGGAATGGCGCAGTACTGAGGTCTTTACCATTTTGCCATCTTTTTCACCATAGCCTTTGGAACTGATCAGCACATTTTCGAGTTTTTCGTTCTTCATGTTAATCAGGTAGACCGTCCAGTTCATCACTTCAGGTGTTTCACCCATCAGCACAACAGAAACAGCCACATCTTCAACTATATTTTCAGGAATGTCTTTTTTCATTAGAATATCTCTTCTTGAAGGCCTATCACTCCTTGTCATCCAGAGCGAATGCGAAGGATCTGGGTTCCTCGTACCTCGGAATGACAAAACGGCAATTAACCATCGTTCCTATCTTTTCGCAACCGCTTTCTTTGCCGGAGCTTTCTTTTTCGCACCTGCTTTAGCACCAGCTGCTTTACCAGAAGCAGCCCCATTTTTCTTAGCCGCCGCTTTCTTGGTTTTTGGCTCAAAAGCCTTAGGCAACTGCTCCACGATCAATGCCTTCACCGCTTCCAGAGACACTGCTGCCAGTTCCTCAGGCGTATATTTGTCATTGGTAGCCGGGTTCTTTCTCAATTTCAGCATTTCTTTGCCAAAACGAATAAAAGGTCCCCATCTGCCGTTTTCTATCGCTATTTTATCAGCAGGCCATTGCTGAACGAACCTGTTGGCTTCCTTGTCCAGTTTCTTCAGGATCAGTTCCTCAATGTCCTGCTCCTTTAAATTGTCAAAATTATAAGCCTTGGGCACATTGATGAACAAAGCATTCCATGTGATAAAAGGACCGAACCTGCCTGTGCCCTTTGTCACCGGTAAGCCCTCATAATGCGCTACAGGAGCATCTGCAATGACTTTATCGCCAATGATCTCTACCGCGCGGGCCTGATCAATAGCTAAAGGATCTTCATTTTTAGGAACAGAAATGTAGGCATCTCCCCATTTCACATACGGACCAAAGCGGCCCACACCAACAGAAACTTCCTTGCCCTGGTAATCTTCCAGTGAAAAAGGCAATTTAAACTGTTCCATGGCTTCATCAAGTGTCACCGTAGCCACAGACTGTGTTTTAGACAAGCTCGCATAACGTGGTTTTTCCTCGTCATCGTTGTTGCCAATCTGGACCAGCGGGCCAAACTTGCCTATTTTTACATAAACATTCTTGCCTGTCGCAGGATCTGTACCCAAAAGACGTTCTCCGTTGGCCCTGTCAGCCGTTTCGAGCGTATTTTCAACCTCAATATGGAAAGGCTTGTAGAAGGAGTGAAGCATCTTGGTCCATTCCTGCAATCCCTGGGCGATCTCATCAAATTCCTTCTCCACTTTTGCGGTAAAGTTGAAATCGACAATGCCTTTAAAATGCTCAACCAGGAAATCGTTGACCACTTCACCTATGTCCGTAGGGAAAAGTTTAGCCTTTTCCGCACCGGTAATCTCTGTTTTAATCTGTTTTTTGACCTGACCACCACTCAGTACAATGGTACTGAAAGACCTTGAGCGGCCATCCCGGTCTTCCTTGACCACGTATCCGCGGTTTTGAATGGTAGAAATGGTGGGGGCATAAGTAGATGGCCTGCCAATACCCAATTCTTCCAGTTTCTTGACCAGTGAAGCCTCTGTATATCTTGCCGGCGGTCTCGAGAAGCGCTCGGTGGCACTCAGCTCATTGAGCAAAAGTTCCTGTCCGCGTGCCAAAGGAGGCAGCATGTTGTTGTTTTCCGAATCTTCAGCTTCGTCCTCATCATAAGACTCCAGGTAAACCTTCAGGAAACCGTCAAACTTCAGCACTTCACCTTCAGCAACCAGGTTTTCCTTGCGTGTACTGATCCCGATCTGTGCCGTAGTTTTTTCAAACAAAGCCTCACTCATTTGCGATGCAATGGCCCTTTTCCAGATCAGGTCATACAGACGCTGTTCGGAACTGTCGCCCGGTACGGTATGGTAGTTGAAATAAGTAGGGCGGATGGCCTCGTGAGCTTCCTGTGCACCTGCAGATTTCGTTTTATAGACTCTTAACTGGTGATATTTATCGCCATAGGCAGACTTGATCTCTGCGGCAGCACCCTGCAACGCAGTTTCAGACAAGTTGACTGAATCTGTTCTCATGTAAGTGATCCTTCCGCTTTCATACAAACGCTGCGCAATCTGCATGGTGCGGGAAACCGAATAGCCCAGTTTACGTGAAGCTTCCTGCTGTAGCGTAGAAGTGGTAAACGGCGCAGCCGGATTGCGTTTGGCCGGTTTGGTTTCCAAAGAAGAAACTGAAAAACCTGCATTGATACAATCTTTTACAAAAGCTTCGGCATCGGCTTCTTTTTCAAACCGTTGCGGCAATTCAGCTTTAACAGTCTCTCTGCCTTTACCTGTAGAAAATATTGCTGATATTTTAAAAGCAGCGATACTGTTAAATTTATTGACCTCTCTCTCGCGGTCCACGATCAGGCGGACAGCCACAGACTGTACCCGTCCTGCAGACAATGATGGTTTTACCTTTTTCCAAAGAACAGGAGAAAGCTCAAAACCTACCAGCCTGTCCAGTACACGGCGTGCCTGCTGTGCATGCACCAGGTTGTAATCGATGGTACGGGGTGTTTCAATAGCCTTTAATATAGCAGGCTTAGTGATCTCATGAAAAACAATGCGTTTGGTGGTCGCTTCTTTAAGACCTAAAGTCTCAAATAAGTGCCATGAAATGGCTTCTCCCTCGCGGTCCTCATCAGACGCTAACCATACCATTTCTGCTTCTTTCGCTAATTTCCTGAGTTCTGCTACTACTTGTTTTTTATCTGATGGAACTTCATAAGTCTGAGCAAAATCATTGGCAGTATCGATTCCCATGTCTCCCTTTACAAGGTCACGAATGTGACCGTAGCTCGATTTAACAAGGAAATCCTTACCCAAATACCCTTCTATGGTTTTAGCTTTTGCAGGTGACTCAACTATTAATAAATTCTTCGCCATTCAGAACGTTTTTCTGCAAATAAAGCTATAATAAAGCCTAATTTCAAAATCCGATCTGAAATTTGTGATAAAAATGTTTGCAGACCACGGGGTATAGAAGTAGCAAAACAGACCATAAATCACCAGTCGGACCCCTTTATCGGTCAAATAATCCTGTTGAAAATCAGTATTATAAAACAATTTGCCCGGTGTATACACTATCGGAAACACGCTGTCTGTCATTGCTGATAAAAGCAAGGTAAGTTTCGACAACTGTATCGAGCGGATTACCCAGATCATTTCTATTCACACCATATTATTTCTATTGATATGAGTATAACATGGCATATAATTTCATAAAATTATTTTTGAAGTGAGGTAGAACGCTGATAGAATATTAATAGGTCTGTAGATCTATCAAGGACCTAGAAAGGATCTACTAAGGATTAAGAAGGGATCTACAAACATATACCGCAGGACGTTATCATGGGTTCGGTAGTACTATTTATCAGCGTATTTCTTCTGGCCATAACTTTGACAAATGGATTAGAATACATTAAATATTGTTACATACAGGCAACGTTTTTGTGCTTAACTTCGTATACATTAAAAAAGCTGTTTTCGAAACCCCCTACAAAAAACTCATACTATGAACACATTATTAATTTTATTGAGCCTGCTTTTTACCCCGCCGGCTAAAAGCGTTTATGATTTTTCATTTAAAACCATTGATGGTAAAGAGATTAAACTTTCGAAGTTTAAAGGCAAAAAGATCCTGATCGTAAATACGGCTTCTAAATGCGGTTTTACTCCTCAGTATACTGAATTGGAACAATTGCACAAACAATATGGCAAAGATGTGGTGCTGATCGGTTTCCCGGCTGGTAATTTTGGCGGACAGGAACTGGCGACCAACAGTGAGATCAAAGAATTTTGCACTGGTAAATACAAGGTTACTTTTCTATTGTCTGAAAAGACAAGTGTAAAAGGTGAGGACATCAGTCCTTTGTTTAAATACCTGACCACTGCTGAAAACCCTGATTTCACTGGAGACATCAGCTGGAATTTTGAGAAATTCCTGATCAATGAAAAAGGACAGCTGGTACACCGGTTTAAGTCTAAAACTACTCCTTTGAGTGAAGATATCACTAAAACGCTTGCTGCAAAGTAAGACATGCCGTGAAGGCAATCCTATTAAAACAAACCTTACTAACACAGCCTTGTTAAGGTTTTAAAAAAAGAGAGATCCTAAACTGGATTTCTCTTTTTTCGTAACCTCATGTTTTTAGGTTTATCGTATTTTTGTGCATTGACTTTTTCAATAGCTTATTTGAAAAGTGCTTTTGATTCCTTATTTATATGCTTATGCGATTTTACAATCCGGCAAAATGGTTTAAACAGTTGAGGTATTTGCTGCTGGTAATTCCATTGCTGTCTGCCTGCAGTTCTGGCTACAAGCTGGTCAGGTCCGGCAGGACGGACTATTCCATTAACAAAGAAATTGCAGCCGACAGTACGATCATCAAAACTTATTTGCCGTACAAGACAAAAATGGATGTTGAAATGAACCGGGTGATTGGTCATTCAGCCATGCTGATGTCTAAAAAAAGCAGTGATACCCTGCCTGAAAGTTTGCTGAGCAATTTTTTTGCGGATGCGGTAATGCAGCAGGCGCTGAAAATTGATCCTGCAATTGATTTTGCGATGCCTTCTACAAAAGGGGGATTGCGGGTCGATCTGCCGAAAGGGGAAGTTACTGTGTCTCATGTGTTTGAACTGATGCCCTTTGAAAATCAGCTTATTATATTTACCCTGAAGGGCAGCGATGTGCAGCGTTTGCTGGATTTTATTGCTGCTGCAAACGGGCAGCCGGTGGCCCGTTTGAAAATGAAGATCAGCAATAAAAAATCTGCTGATATATGGATTAATGGTGAGCAGTTTGATGTCGCGAAAAGCTACAGGGTGCTGACGACTGATTATAATTCCGGTGGAGGTGACAATACGCAAGGCTTTGAAAATCCGGTGGATAAGAAAGTCCTTGGATTGAAAGTAAGGGATGCGCTGCTAAATTATGTAAAAGAAACTGAGGCGGCTGGCAAGGTCATAAATTCAAAATTAGATGGAAGAATTACAAAGGATTAAACGCAGGGGTTTTATTAAGACGGGTGGTTTGCTGGCGGGTTCTGTTGCATTGTCGCTGAGTTCTTTGGATGCATTTGGAGCCTTTGCGGCAGAAAACAGAAAGGGAGATAGGTTAAATGCCTTAGAGACAGATGCTTTGAACAGGCTGGGGGCAGATGAGCATGCACTGGCCAATGGTGAAGTGTTTAAGCTGTGTATTTTGCATACCAATGATGTGCACAGCAGGGTTGAGCCTTTTGCAATGGACGGTTCTAAGTACCAGGGTTTGGGTGGTACTGCCCGCAGGGCCGCTTTGATCGGTAAAATCCGGGCTGATGAGGCCAATGTGCTGCTGCTTGATGCAGGGGATATTTTTCAGGGTACTCCTTATTTTAACCTATATGGGGGCGAAATAGAGATGAAACTGATGACATTGATGGGTTATGACGCGGCTACGATGGGCAATCATGATTTTGACAATGGCCTGGAGGGCTTCTACAAACAGCTTCCGCACGCGAAATTTCCGGTGATCTGCAGCAATTATGATTTTTCTAATACGGTTTTGAATAAATCGACTGTCCCGCTTAAGGTGTTTAACAGAGGTGGATTGAAGATCGGGGTATTTGGTGTTGGAATAGCGCTGAAAGGGCTTGTTGATGATAAAAATTATGGCGACACGGTCTACATTGACCCGGTTTCGAAGGCCAATGAGATGGCTTTATTGTTGAAGGAGGAGTTGAAATGTGACCTGGTTATCTGTTTGTCGCACCTGGGATATAGTTACAAAAATGATAAGGTTTCGGATAAGGTTCTGGCTGCGCAGACCCGCAATATTGATTTAATTATCGGTGGACATACGCATACTTTTATGGATGTGCCTGAGGATGTTAAGAACCTGGACGGCCTGGTGACTACCATTAATCAGGTTGGTTTTGCCGGCATAAATCTGGGCAGGGTCGATTATTACTTTGAACGTTATAAAGGCAAGCGCGTTAAAACAGGCTTGCCTTATTTGATTTCAAATTCTATATAGCAGGGGGTTTTTTAATCTTGTCATTCAGCGTTTGGGTATGACCTTGTCGTTCAGTATAACTTTGTCATCCCGAGGCACGAGGGATCTATTGTTTGAACCCGGATCCCTCATGCCCGGGGATGACAAGAAGACAGAACTTAAAATTACACTAGAAAACCACCGCCGAGCAGGTCATTTCCTTCGTAGAATACTGCAGACTGTCCCGGGGCTATCGCTGATACATTGTGGTCAAAAACCACACGCATCTTGTCTTTTTCCTGTACGATGGTACTCAGCATGCCGGCATCTTTATACCTGATCTTGGTGATCACATTGTCCATAGGTTCATGGATGCTTTCGTATTTGACCAGATTGAGGTTCCGGACCAATGCTTCTTTTCTCTCCAGTTCATCTGCACGGCCTAACACTACGGTGTTGCTTTCCGGCAGGATTTGGGTCACAAACATGGGTTCGCCGAAAGCTACACCCAGGCCTTTTCTTTGTCCAATGGTATAGAATGGATAGCCTTTGTGCTGGCCAATGATCATTCCGTCTTTGTTGATGAAGTTTCCGCCTGCTACGCGTTCTTCCAGGTCTTCTACTTTATGTTTCAGGAAGGCGCGGTAGTCGTTGTCAGGTACGAAGCAGATCTCGTAGCTTTCGCTTTTTTTGGCCAGTTCTTCTTGTCCCATGTCCAGTGCCATTTGCCTGATCTCAGATTTGGCGTAGGAGCCCAGGGGAAATTGTGTGCGTGCCAGGTTTTCCTGAGACACGCCCCACAATACGTAGGACTGATCTTTGTTTTCGTCTTTTCCTTTAGAAATCACGTAGCGGCCACTGTCTTGTTGTCTGATATTCGCGTAATGTCCGGTGGCGATAAATTCGCAATCGAGTTTATTGGCACGTTTTAACAGGGCTTCCCATTTGATGTGGGTATTGCAGAGCACGCAGGGGTTTGGTGTACGCCCGGAAAGGTATTCGTCTACAAAGTTGTCGATCACGAAGTCGCCGAATTCGTCTCTGATGTCTAATATGTAATGGGGGAAGCCGTAGTTTACTGCCAGGGTACGGGCATCGTTGATGCTGTCCAGGCTGCAGCAACCGGTTTCTTTGCTGCTGCTGCCGGATGTGGCGTAGTCCCAGGTCTTCATGGTCAGCCCAATTACTTCATATCCTTGTTCGTGAAGCATTACTGCTGCTACTGAACTGTCGACCCCGCCGCTCATGGCGACTAATATTCTGCCTTTTTTACTCATGTTATTTAATACTGCCGCGGGTTCAAAGCCCGGTGATTAGATATAAGGTACAAAAGTAGGGGTTTTTGTGCGATTGACGGGTATGCTGTGGTCAATTAGTTGTAATTTAAAAATTAAGTGATAGGTAAAATTCAGTGTCTTTGGGGAAAGCAGGGTGGCTACAGCAAGGCGGACTATGTTTATGCGCAAGAAAATCTGGTGTGTCTTAGAGAAGGCATAGGGGCATTGCGCAGCTGTGTCCCAGCCTTCGAAAAGATCACCAGATTTTCGGTAAAATAAGCATCCTGCATGCGCAAACGCTGCAACTATAAAAAGGATGTAGGAAAACGTATTAGCAAAGCTGTAAACAATGATTTTGTAAAGAATTTTTTTACCTTAGGCGAGCATATCAGATTATACATAATGGCCTAGTGTATGGGCATGTCTGATGGCTTTTACCTGGTATTTGAGAAGAACTAATTTTACTTATTTATATGAAGAGAGTTTTATTTTATGGTTTGCTGCTTGCTCCGGTGCTTTCTGTGGCCCAGCAGGGATTGGTTAAATATGTGAAGCCGATCATCGGCACAGAGAAAATGGGACATACCTTTCCGGGTGCTACGGTGCCATTCGGTGCTGTGCAGTTGAGCCCTGAGACGGATACCATACCGTATTCTGTGGACGGTAAATATACGGGTACGGTTTATAATTATTGTGCCGGTTACAAATATGAGGATAAGACCATTGTTGGTTTTAGTCACACGCACTTTAGCGGGACCGGACATTCTGACCTGGGTGATTTCCTGGTAATGCCAACACAGGGGCCATTACAAATGAATCCCGGAACTGCGGGCAACCCTAAATCGGGTTTCCGTTCGGGGTTTTCTCATGCCAATGAGGTCGTGGAGGCTGGATATTATAAAGTTAAGCTGGATGATGAGAACATTCTGGCGGAACTGACTGCTACGAAAAGGGTAGGGATGCACCAGTATACTTTCCCAAAATCTGATCAGTCGCACATTATCCTGGATCTGATGTCAGGCATTTATAATTACGACGGCAAGAACGTTTGGACCTATGTCCGAGTGGTCAACGATACGCTGATTACCGGTTACAGACAGACCAATGGCTGGGCACGTACGCGCACCGTCTATTTTGCCATGTCATTTTCCAAGGCTTTCAAAGGCTACGGTCAGAAAAACTTTGACGGGCCGCAGCCGTACAGGGGCTTCTGGAGGAAATTTGACCAGACTAAAAACTTCCCGGAGATCGCCGGAAAGAACCTGAGGATGTATTTCGATTTTAATACAGAGGCTGATGAGAAAATAAAAGTAAAAATGGCTTTATCTCCTGTAAGCCAGGATAATGCACTGGAAAATATGCGTGCCGAGGTGCAGGGCTGGGATTTTAATAAGGTAAAGCAAGAGGCTCAGGTGGATTGGGAAAAGGAACTGGAGAAGATAAAAATTGAGGCTTCTGAGGATGACAAGATCAACTTTTATACTGCGATGTACCATGCGTTTATCAACCCAACGACTTATGCAGATGTAAATGGTGAATATAAAGGACTGGACCAGGGTGTCCATAAGGCCGATGGTTTTGTGAATTATACGACTTTTTCCCTTTGGGACACGTACAGGGCATTGCATCCTTTCCTGAACATCACGCAGCCTTCACGCAATAATGATATTGTGAAGTCTATGATGGCGCATTATGACCAGAGTGCACTGAAAATGCTGCCCATATGGTCACACTATGCCAATGACAACTGGTGTATGAGCGGTTATCACAGTGTATCTGTTCTTGCGGATGCGATTGTCAAGGGCGTTTATACGGGGGATGCCAGTAAAGCCCTGGATGCTTGTATAGTGACGGCTAATCACCGTGATTATGAGGGAATTGGTGAGTATATTGATCAGGGATATATTTCGGCAGAGAAGAGCGGAACTTCTGTATCAAATACGCTGGAATATGCGTACGATGACTGGTGTATTGCGCAGCTTGCCAAGAAATTGGGGAGACAGGACGTTTATGATATCTTTATTAAAAGGTCTGGCAATTGGGTCAATAATTTTGATAAGTCAATCGGATTTATGAGACCTAAGATGGCCGATGGTTCGTTCAAGGCAAAATTTGATGTGCTGAGTACACATGATCAGGGCTTTATTGAGGGCAATACCTGGAACTATAGTTTTTTTGTTCCGCATGATCCTGCTGCGCTGATCGCCAAAATGGGTGGTGCTAAAAAGGTCGGTCTGAGATTGGATTCTTTGTTTACCATGCATTTGCCTGATGAATTTTTTGCTGAAACTGAGGACATTACACGTGAGGGGATTGTTGGCGGCTATGTTCACGGCAATGAACCGGCGCATCACGTGGCGTATTTGTACAACTGGATCGGGCAGCCGTCTAAAACACAGTCCAGAATCCGCATGATCCTGAAAATGCAGTATAAGCCTACGCCTGATGGTTTGGGCGGCAATGATGATTGTGGCCAGATGAGCGCATGGTATATGTTTTCTTCTTTAGGGTTTTATCCGGTAGCGCCGGGCTCTGATGAGTATTCTCTGGGTAGCCCTTCTGTAAAATCTGCGGTACTTGCTCTTGAAAATGGCAAGACTTTTACTGTGGAGGCGCTGAACCAGAGCGATAAGAATGTGTATGTGTCTAAAGTGCTACTGAATGGCAAGGAGCATAAGGGTTTGACCATTAAGCATTCGGATATTGTGAATGGCGGGAAGATTACGTTTGTTATGACAGGGAAAATTAAGTGATCTTTTTTCGGACTGGACCTTGCGCCCTGAAGAAGGGCACAAATCCTATGTCCTCTCAAAGACACTGAATTTTATGGAAAGTATGGCGGGAATGTATGGTGTGAAAATGTAGGAGATAAAAAAGCCAGTGTTTTACACTGGCTTTTTTATTAAACAAACGCAGGGACATCGGCCCTGGGATCGTTGCCCTGGATCTGATTTCGGCGGATATCGGATGGGTGAGAAGGCTTTTTGATGATCTTTTTGTTGAGCCCGCTGGCTGCACTATAAAGCAGGATGCTGCCGAGGGCGATTTCTTCTATTCCTCTGAAGGTATGGTTGCCAAGGGCCCTGATGCCTTTTTGCAGCATATAGACACCAGCGATCACTGAGATCAGTCTTTTGCCCGAGTTTAATTCTTCTGTTTCGTATCCGCTCAATAGGGAGCTTACTATGGATGTGGTGAGGTTATCTTTTATGTGTCTGAACATGGTCGATTCAATTAAATGTCTGAAATTCATTTTCTGACTAATTGTTGAACATCGTCAGCTGTAATTTTGTTTGCTTAAAATTTGTCAAATTTATGAAACGCATGCTTAATAGCGAACTGTGTTAATAGCTAAAATTTGTCAAAGACCATTTTTATGGCTTTTTCAACGGTAGCCGCAGGATCTGGGCTGAAGCTTTGGTTTACCCGATTAGCCAGAATGGCATTTACAGACAGTGCTTTATGGCCAAGTGTTTTGGCCAGGGCATAGATTCCGGCTGTTTCCATTTCCAGATTGGTGATGCGCTGCTGGCTTGACGCTGAATTTCCGTAGCGGAATGAGTTTAACAGGGTGATGAGGTCTGGTATGGTGTTTTTTGCTCGTACCTGACGTCCTTGCGGCGCATAAAATCCTGGTGCGGTAACAGTTATGCCTTGTTGCATTTCACTGCCGATTTGCTTTAGTAAGGTAGAATCCGCTGCAGTAACATATGGGTTAATGCCTTTGATGTGGGATATATGTGATTTGAAACTGGTCAGGATTTGTGCTTCGTCTCCCGATAGTTCGTGCAGATAATATTGCATGAGTGAATCCAGGCCGATACCAAAGGTGGAGGCCAATATGGTTCCCATGGGTATGTCGGACTGTATGGTTCCTGAGGTGCCTATTCTGATGATGTTTAAGGAGGTAAGTTCTTGTTTTATTGTCCTTGTACTTAGATCTATGTTGACCAGGGCATCGAGTTCGTTGAATACAATGTCAATATTATCAGTGCCGATGCCTGTAGAAATGACGGTGATGCGTTTTTTGCCGAGGTAACCGGTATGGGTAATGAACTCGCGCTTTCCTTTTTTTAATTCGATATGGTCAAGATGTTTGGATACTTCGAACACACGGTCCGGATCGCCAACAGTAATGATGGTATCTGAAATGTCTTCGGGCAGGAGGTTGAGGTGGTAAATGCTGCCGTCGGGGTTGATGATCAGGTCTGCTGGTGATAGTGCTTGTCCCATGGCTGATAAAGCTATAAATTCTTATGCAGTAAAGAGGTATTTTATTTGAATGCTTTCCATCTTTTCTATTTTGCCGAGAATGGCATTGAGCTCGCTTTTCCTGATCTCCAGTTTCATCATGCAGGAGTTGTCAAAATCCTGATCCAGTATGGTTAGCTGTTCATCTTTTACCAGTTTCATGACATCGTTCATAACCAGGTAATCAAAGCGAATTTCGTAGATGTCGTTTACTGTTTTTTCTATGATCTTTGATTCCTTAATGGATTCTGCAGCAGCAGTTTTATAGGCGTTAATTAAACCCGGAACGCCAAGCAATGTGCCGCCAAAATACCGGACCACAACGATCAGCAGATCTGTGAGATTGGCGGAAAGCATGGTGTTCAAAATGGGTCTTCCTGCGGTTCCGGAGGGTTCGCCGTCGTCCTGGATCCTGAATATGCTTCTGTCGGGACTAAGACGTAATGCCCAGCAAAAATGCCGTGCTTTGGGGTGTTCTGATCTTAATTTTTGCAGGATGTCTTTTACTTCTTCATTTGATTTGATGGGATAGGCAAAGGCAATGAACTTGCTTCCTTTGTCTCTGTAAGTTCCTTCGGAATGCGCTGATATGGTTTTGTAGGTATCATCAAACAACATATTTCTGTGATAGAGTGATCAGAAGAATGGCTGCAAGTGCAAGAGATAATCCCCAGTAGTTGAGCTTATTGAGTTTTTCCTTGAAGATGAATATGCCAACAAGGCTACCCAGAATGATTACGCCAATGTTCATTGCGGCAAATACAGTTGAAGGGTTGTCGGCCATGGCGCGGTGTGCTTTCAGATAGAAAAGGATGTTGAAGAAATTGAAAAAGCCAAGGATACAGCCGCAAATAAAGTTGATGAGTTCGAGTTTTTGCTTTTTAATGAGTGACTGATAGGCAATAAAAGCGAGTGATATGATAAATGACAGGGCAAATATGAGCACCAGTGAACTGGTATATGGGATGGTTTTGACCTGGGCCACTTGTTTGAAAAGTGTGTCTATGAGTCCGAAACCGATAAATACAATGATGGGATAGATCCAATTGACAGCCTGGCTGCTTTTTGTTTTTTTATAAAGGGTAAAAAATATGGCGATGAACCCAATGGCAAGCCCGCAGAGCTTTAATGTGGTAAAATCTTCTTTAAATAGAAAATAAGCGGCTAGTATGGGGATAAATAACGACAACCGTTGTGCAATATCTGTTTTGACTATCCCGATGTTTTTGACTGATGCGGCTAAAAACCAGAAAATAACGGGAAGAAGAATGCCAAGGGCGAGGTGTATCCTGGGTGGTACTGCGGCGGTAAAATGGCCAATAGCTGGCTTGAAGAATACCAAACTGAGGGTGATCGCAAACAGGTAATTCCAGGTGACGGCCTGCGGAATGCTGATTTTGTACCTTTTGGCCAGTTTCAGTAAGACTGCTACCGTAACGCTGCAGCAAATGCTGATGATCAGGTATATCATTTGCTGGTATTTTGATAAACACTTAGTTTGTCTTTGCCGATCAGGTAATTGTCTTTGATAGCGCCATTGATCTGCGGAGCGGCAATGCCGTCCTGCCAGGAGCTGGCGGAGGTAAATACCCGGGCTTCGTCCCAAAGATTGGCGCTAAGGAATTGGTTCAGCAGGTTTGCACCGCCCTCGATAATCACGGATTGTATGTCCATGAGGTACAGCTGAAAAGCTATCTTTTGAGGAAGGTAATATTGCATGTCTTCCATTTGGATAAAATGGATATTGTCGATTACTTTGGTCTTTATTTCATTGAAAACTACTGTTTTTGCGTCTTCGTTATAGATATGGCTGCTTAGCGGAACCTGCAGTTTACGGTCGATCAGCATGCGCGTTGGGTTTTTACCGGTCCATTCCCGGCTGTTGAGCAGGGGGTCATCGGCAATGGCGGTTTGTTTACCGATCAGGATAGCATCTTCTTCTGTGCGCCATTTGTGCACCAGTTTCTTGGCCAAAGGGCCGCTGATCCATTTTTGACCGGTGATCTTGGGGGCAAAATAGCCATTGGCGGTGGTGGCCCATTTGAGGATAATGTAAGGACGCTGATGGTTGATCCTGGTCAGGAAGCGTCTGTTCAGGAAACTGCATTCTTCTTCAAGTACACCTGTCACTAGTTCTATTCCTGCTGCTTTGAGTTTCTGTATTCCCTTTCCGTTTACGTCTTCAAAGGGGTCGGTATTGCCTATGACTACCTTTTTCAGTTTGTGTCTGACCAGCAGATCGGCGCAGGGTGGTGTTTTGCCATAGTGGGCACAGGGTTCGAGGCTCACATAGGCGGTTGCACCGGCCAGCAGTTCGGCTGCGCGGTCGCCATAGTTACGGAGTACCGCATTTATGGCGTTTACTTCGGCGTGAGCTTCACCAAACTTAGCATGGTAGCCTTCGCCAATGATGTGATCGTTGTTGACTATAACACAGCCAACCATCGGATTGGGGCTTACATTTGCTATTCCCAGTTTGGCCAGTTCAAGGCAGCGCTGCATGTATATTTCGTCTGTCATTATCACAAAAGTAAGGTATATTGTTTGATTTAGTTACTTTTGCAAGGCATGAATTTTAAGCTGCTATTGCAACATTTTACACGAGAATTGAGTGGTCTTTACGACCATGAGGAGGCTGCTGCGATCCTTAATATTGTGACCAGGCAGGTCTCTGGATTTGACAGGGGGAAACTGTTACTAAAGTCTTCGGAAAGCGTTCCTGAAGGTGATTTGACCCTGTTTAATAGTTTTTTGACTGAGCTTAAAACCGGAAAGCCTGTACAATATGTGCTTGGGGAAACCGTGTTTTATGGCTTGCCTTTTAAGGTGAGTCCTTCAGTGCTGATCCCGAGACCGGAAACTGAGGAGCTGGTGGAATGGGTGCTTGACACGGTTGATGTTACTGGCATGTCTGGGCTTCAAATACTTGATGTGGGTACGGGGAGCGGCTGCATTGCGGTTTGTTTGAAAAAAAATCTTGGAGCTGCCGGAGTTTTCGCGCTTGATGTGTCTAAAGATTGTCTTTTGATAGCCGCAACTAATGCAACTTTAAATGAGGCTGATATAATTTTTATTGAGGCTGATATCCGGAATTATTCCGATGCGCGAAAGTTTGATGTTATTGTGAGCAATCCGCCTTACATTACAATGGATGAAAAGCAGGCAATGCATGAAAATGTATTGACTCACGAGCCTCATCTTGCATTGTTTGTATCTAATGAAGATCCGCTTGTTTTCTACAGGGCCGTCGCGGATTTTGCCTTATCAAATTTGAGTTCAGAAGGATTGTTATTTTTCGAAATCAATGAATATCTTGGTAAAGAGACTCTGAAAATGCTGCATGATAAATCATTTATTGACACTGAATTAAGAAAGGACATGCAGGGAAAGGACAGGATGATCAGATGCAGATTGAAGGCCTCTGAGTAGTTTTGAACTGTTGTGTTGATTTAGCTCCTGGGGTGGTATTGTGTGACGACTGATCTGAGGTAGTCTCTGTCGGTATGTGTATATATTTCGGTGGTAATTATGCTCGAATGGCCCAGCATTTCCTGTACCGCCCTCAGATCGGCACCGCCGTCTATAAGATGTGTGGCAAAAGAGTGCCTGAACGTATGCGGACTAATGCTTTTTTTAATCCCGGCTTTAAGGGCCAGGCTTTTGATCAGTTTGAACACGGATATTCTGGACAGGCCTGTGCCGCCCGGATTGAGAAAAATAAAATCTTCGTAGCCACTTTTGACAGGGATATGGACCCTGACCTCTGTCAGATAGATCTGTATGAATTTAAGCGCTGTATTTCCTATGGGTATAAGCCGTTCCTTATCGCCTTTGCCGGTGACCTTAATGAATTCATTTTCGGCATACACATTGGATATCCTGAGGGTGATGAGCTCTGTGACGCGTAACCCGCAGCCGTAGAGTGTTTCTAATATTGCCTTATCTCTCATTCCGTTGCGTTTTGAGGCGTCAATTGCCTCTATTAAGGCATTGATCTCGTGCACATTTAGAGTGTCAGGCAGTTTCCTGGAAAGCCTGGGCATCTCTAAAAGATCGGTAGGATTGATGTCGATAAGCTGCTCCAGCATCAGGAATTCAAAGAAAGATTTGAGCCCGGATATGATCCGTGCCTGGGAGGCAGCCTGCATCCCCAGTTCATTGATCCAGGAGACAAAAAGCTTTAAGTCGTTTATGCTAATGTCTTTTATATTAGTCTGTTGATTCTTTAGATCAAAGAATTGCCAAAGCTTTTCAATGTCACTTAAGTAGGCGTCAATGGAATTGACTGCAAGTGACCGTTCCAGTCGCAGGTAAGCTTTGTAAGATTTTAAATAAGGGTTATTGATCACAAAAATTTTCTACTGTAAGTTTTTAGCTTTAAGTTTGAATTGATGAAGATACAAATTATTAACGGCCCAAATTTAAACCTTTTAGGTGTGCGCGAACCTGGTATTTACGGAAATACAGGTTTTGATGAATACATTAAGCAGTTGCGTGACATCTACAGCATCCTGGAGATCGATTATTTTCAGAGCAATGTGGAAGGGGAACTCATCAATAAATTGCATGAAGTTGGATTCAGTTATGATGGGATCGTGATCAATGCGGGTGGTTATACACATACTTCTGTGGCTATAGCTGATGCGATTGCTGCGATTAAAACTCCTGTGGTAGAAGTACATATATCAAACATCTATGCCCGGGAAGAGTACAGGCATGTATCTCTGACCGGCAAAAACTGTAAAGGTGTATTAACCGGCTTTGGTATGGACGGATACAGGCTTGCTATTGAAAGTCTGCTGAAGGGCTAGTTTCTTTTCAGCTGGCTAAAATACCTGATCTTCCTGATGAAATAATCGTAAACGATGCTGGAAGGGTATTGACCAGTGTGTTTTTGAAAACTGATCTGCTTGCTGGTCCTTTTCTTTGCGTTAGCGGTTAGTGCCTTTAGAAAATGAAAATGTGCCCTGTTGACTGCAAATGCGAAGTCGGTCTTTCCTTGTAGTAGAAAATGCAGCCATGCTACAAAATCTATACTCATGCGGATAGAGATCCTGAAATAGGCGTCACTTAGGGGCAGGTTCTTTTGCAGAATAATGAGGTTGTTTCTGAAGTTCAGATAGGTTTTGTAGGGATTATTGGCATCCAAAGTGCCTCCGCCTACATGGTAAACTTCTGCGTCCGGGCAATAGACTATTTTATATCCAAGGTTCTTCAATCGCCAGCAAAGGTCGATTTCTTCCATGTGGGCAAAGAAATCGGGATCCAGACCGCCAGCTTCTTTCCATTGTTTGCTTTTTATGAACAGCGCAGCACCGCTTGCCCAGAAGATTTCCATGGTATCGTTGTACTGTCCATGGTCTGATTCTACCGTATCAAAAAGCCTTCCCCTGCAGAATGGATAGCCATGGAGGTCCAGGAAGCCGCCCGCTGCGCCGGCATATTCAAATTCTGTTTTCTTCTTCTGCCATTTGATCTTTGGCTGGGCTACTGCAATGGCTGCATCGGTTTGCATCAGGTCTATGACTGGCTGGATCCAGTTTGGAGGAACTTCTACATCTGAATTGAGCAATATGTAGTAATCTGCTTCGACCTGTTCCAGTATTTTACGATAGCCTTCGGCAAAACCATAGTTGTGGTCGTTTACGATCAGCCGGATTTGAGGGTAGTTGATCCTTACGAACTCCACGGAACTGTCTGTAGAGGCATTGTCACCGACGATCAGCTGCAGGTCCTTGTATTGTGATTCTGCGACACCAGGCAGGAACTTTTCAAGCAATGCTTTTCCGTTCCAGTTCAATATTACTACTGCTACACTTGGTTCTGTCATCCTGCGTTCTGAGGTTTGTGTTTCCATCGCCTGTGGCTCCATAGCCAGTAGGGTGGGTTATTATTAATTATTTTTTCCAGGCGCTCAAAAGTTGCCCTAGTAATCTCATGTTCTTTGGCTTCAGCCGGCTTTTCTGAAACAAGGTAACAATCCACTTCGTAATACCCTCTTTTGATCAGCTGCATGTTGAAGTAGATCACCGGCCTGTTGGTCTGCAGGGCGATTTTTTCTACGCCTAATAAAACTGGTGTGGGCTGATTCAGGAAATCTATCCAAAAATGGGCTTCATCTTTTACGGGGGTTTGATCCCCGGCAAAGCAGAACATGGTCACCTGATTTCTTGTGCCCGCCACCGCCCTCAGGGTTTGACGCATGGGTATAAATACATTGCCTGATTTTATACGTGTTTTATAGAACCAGGCATCAAATGCGGGATTGCTTAGCGGTTTGTAAATTACATAGGCTTTGGATGGTATTTTAAGTCCAAGGGCCATCATTCCAAGTTCCCAGTTTCCATAGTGACCCGTACAGGCTAAAATGCTTTCCCCGCGGTCAAAGTAATCGGTAATTAAATGCAGGTTATTGAACTTTACTCTTCTTTCAAGCTCTTTGTCTGTAATGGATGGCAGCTTTATGACCTCAAAGATCAGGTTGGCCAGATAGTTAAAAAAAGTTTTTTCTAGCTTAAGGAGTTCTTGTGGAGATTTGTCCGGAAAAGAATTGCGAAGGTTATCGCGGACTACTTTTTTGCGGTAGCCAAATATTCTGTACAGTATCAGGTATCCAAAAGTTGCAAGCTGATACAACACGGAGAGGGGAAGCAGTGACAAAAAGTTCAAAAAAGATATTCCTATATAAGAAAAGCTTTTTTTTATCATTATTTTGGCGAATTAAGAATGCAAACATAATTTATCAGATGCAAAGTTTAGCTATATTCCCGCTTTTTTATCTTCCGCCGGTTGGTTATTTTTCTCATTTGAAAGACTTCGAAGCTGATTTTTTGATAGAAAGGGAGGAGCATTTCGTGAAGCAAACATACAGGAACAGGGCGGTGGTATATTCACCAAATGGTCCCCTGCATTTGATCGTACCTGTGCTAAAAGGTGCTAAAATGCATACGAAGATGAAAGATGTAAAGATCAGTAATGATTTTGACTGGCAAAGATTGCATTGGAAAAGCCTGGAGAGTTGCTATCGCAATTCGGCATATTTTGAGTACTATGAAGATGAGTTTTTCCGGTTTTATGAGCAAAAATTTGATTTCCTGTTTGATTATAACATGGAGATTATGCGTTGGTTATTAAAACAGCTCAAGAAAAATGTCATGCTGGAATTCACTGCTGAATATATGGAAGGGCAGGATGTTGTTCATGACTTTAGAAAAAGTATCCACTTTAAAAATCCGCTTAATATTTCTGAATTTAAACCTTATTTTCAGGTCTTTGATGACAGAAACGGATTCATACCAAACTTAAGTATAGTGGACTTGTTGTTTAATCAGGGCCCTCAGTCGAAATTATATATCTGATCTATGACCAAACAGCAAAAGCATAAGCAGAGGAAACATAAGCATTATTCGTTGCCTGAAGCAGGCTCGAGCCCGGGATTGGTGTATATTGATCCAAATGCATTGAAGCCGGTCATTAAGCTGTATAAGTACAGTTCAGGTACTTATGAAGTTCAGGACCTGGAGCATATTAATCATATCAGTCGAATCATTGCAGATCAGAGTTTTACTTTCTGGGTTGAGATCAAGGGCTTTGATTCTCCGGCCTTGTTTGAAACGTTCCGCCAGGATATGGGCGTCAATAAACTGGTGCTGGAGGACATCACGAGAACCTATCAGCGGCCTAAATTCGAGGAGTACGAGGGTTATGATTTTGCGGTGAGCAGGATGCTTCATTTTGATGAGAATGATGATCTGGATAATGTTCAGGTATCTTTTGTGCTGATGGACAATACATTATTTACGTTTCAGGAGGGGTATGAGGATTGTCTTGAACCCATCAGAAATCGGCTCAAATCAGGGAAGGGGAATATCAGGATGGGAGGGAGCAGCTACCTGATGTATGCACTGATGGATGTCATCATTGACCGTTATTTTCAGATCCTGGGCAAATGGGGTGAGGACCTGGATGCCATAGAGGACCGCCTTTTTGAAAAACCTGACCGGACGGTAATGTATGATACTCAGATGATTAAAAGGAGCTTGATTGGAATAAGAAGGGTATTGTGGCCGGAAAGGGATAAACTAAATGACATATTGAGAACGGATAGTCCGCGCATTACTGAACAAACCAAAATGTACATTAAGGATGCTTATGATCATTGCATCCAGATCATTGATATTGTGGAGTCTCTCAAGGAAATATCAGTCACCAATATGGACATGTACCTGTCCATTATCAGTAACAGAATGAATGAGGTCATGAAGGTGCTGACCATCATGTCGTCTATTTTTATTCCGCTAACCTTTGTCGCAGGTATTTATGGGATGAACTTTTCCCGGGAGGACCCTGTGACCGGTAAGGTGCTGCCGCTAAACATGCCGGAACTGTATCAGGAACATGGTTATTTATATACTATGATTATAATGGCTGTTATTGCCTTCATACAAATCATATTTTTCTGGCGCAAGGGATGGTTTAAATAGAACTGATATTCTTACCTTAGCTTCGTGCAATCCTTCGAACTAGATAAAACAGATATATCTAAGATTAAAGTAGCCTTAAATGGTGATGATGAACAGCTGAAAGCTCTTCTGAAGGAGTATCATGCCTCAGAAATTGCCATACTTTTCGAGAGTTTAAACAAGGACGATAAGCAGCGGATCATCAATTTACTGTCTGTTGAGATCGCTTCTGAGGTGATTTCTGAAATGCATGAGGAATCGCATCCGGAGGAGCTATTGCTTCAGCTGCATCCTGATAAGCGGACGGAGATCGTTGAGGAGCTTGATTATGACGATGCTACAGACATTATCTCCCAGCTTGAAGAGCATGAGCAGGCTGAGATCCTTGAGGACCTGAGTGAGGATGATGCTTCGAACATCCGTAATCTTTTAAGCTATCACGAAGAGACTGCGGGCGGCTTGATGAACACCGAGTTCATCAGGATCAATCTGGATCTTACCAAAAAAGATGCGATTGATGAAATCATCAGACAGAGTGAAGAAATAGAGGAGTTTTACACGATTTTCGTAATCAATGATGACAATGTTTTTCAGGGAATTGTTTCTTTGAAGGATATTATTAAGGCAAAGGGGAATGTTAAAATCACTGAGCTGGTCAAGGCTGAAGTGGCATGGGTATATCCGGATACGGATCAGGAAGAAGTCGCCAGACTGATCTCTCAGTATAACATCACCAGTATCCCGGTATTGGATAAGGACATGAAGTTATTGGGACGTGTTACTTTTGACGATGTCATTGACGTACTTGAAGATGAAAATACGGAGGATATCCTGAAAATATCCGGGGTTTCCGAAGATGAGGAACTGAGTGGTAACTGGATTGAGGCTGTTAAATCACGTTTGCCCTGGCTGATCCTGAATTTGGGTACTGCTTTTCTGGCTTCAGGTGTGGTGCGGCATTTTGCACCGACTATTGAACGTATTGCTGTTCTTTCTGCTTACATGACCATCATTGCCGGCATGGGTGGAAATGCGGCGACTCAAGCGCTTGCTGTAACTGTGAGAAGGATTTCCTTGTACGACCTAACAGATAACCAGGCATACCGAACGGTATTGAAAGAGTTTACTGTGGGGCTGATCAATGGAGCAGTAACAGGTTTGATCGTATTTTTATTTGCTTTATTTTTTGATGCCAATCCTATGCTTGGATTGGTTATCTTCCTGGCTATGACAGGTAATCTGCTGATAGCCGGGGTAACTGGTGCAGGTATACCATTAATATTAAAGCGGGTCGGAATTGATCCGGCCATTGCTTCTTCAATAATTATCACAACTTTTACGGATGTTTTCGGATTTTTGCTGCTGCTCGGGCTGGCAAGCAAACTTTTACTTTAATTTTATTATTATATGCAACCCACAAAACACAATTGGACAAAAGAAGAAATATCAGAAATATATCACAGACCGTTTTTAGATCTTGTTTATGAGGCTGCAACTGTTCACCGCGAAAATAAGGATTACGCAGAGGTACAGGTAAGTTCGCTGATCTCCATTAAGACTGGCGGTTGTGCGGAGGATTGTTCTTATTGCCCTCAGGCTGCACGTTATCATACTGAACTGGAAGTTCAGCCATTGATGCAGGTGGGCCAGGTGGTGAGTGCCGCTGTAAAAGCCAAAGAGGGGGGAGCCTCACGCTTATGTATGGGGGCTGCCTGGCGCGAAGTGCGGGATAACCGGGACTTTGACCGGGTGATTGAGATGGTCAAAGCCGTGAATGATATGGACATGGAGGTTTGCTGTACCTTAGGTATGCTTACTGAAAATCAGGCACAGCGTCTTGCTGATGCAGGCTTGTATGCATACAACCATAATATAGATACTTCTGAAGATGATTATAAGCGCATCATTTCTACCCGTACTTATGATGATCGTCTGAACACCATTAAGAATGTCCGCAAAGCTAAGCTCACGGTTTGCAGCGGCGGGATTATTGGATTAGGTGAGACCGAGGAAGACCGCGTTTCTATGCTGCAGACGCTGGCCAATATGGCTGTTCATCCCGAGTCTGTTCCTGTCAATGCGCTGGTTCCGGTAAAAGGCACTCCATTAGAAAATCAACCAAGGGTTCCGATCTGGGATATGGTCAGAATGATTGCTACCGCGCGTATTATAATGCCTAACTCCGTGGTACGTTTGTCAGCAGGAAGAAATGAAATGAGTACGCTGGAACAAGCTTTTTGCTTTATGGCAGGCGCGAGTTCAATTTTTGCCGGTGATAAATTGCTGACTACGCCAAATCCTGCTTTTGTGGATGATATGGCTATGTTTGAACTTTTGGGATTGAAGACCCGGGACGCTTTTAAGAATGGCAGACCTGTAAATACCATCGCGATTAAGGCAGAAGCTTCGGTTTAAGTTCATATTTTACAGAGCAGTAACCCTGGCTGCTATATTGCCCTTGGTTGCTTTTGAGTAAGGGCAGACTCTATGCGCTTTGTCTGCGATGCTTTGAGCTTCTTCCGTTGTGATCCCCGGGATATGAACATCCAGTTCGGCAGATAGGACATATGAATTTCCATCTTGATTGAAAGAAACATGAACCTCTACTGTGGCTTCTGAAGTATCGACACCGTCATGCTGTGCAATTGCAGCTAGAGCTCCTAAATAACAAGCACCCCATGCAGCCGCAAATAACTGTTCCGGATTTGTTGCGCCCCCCTGACCACCTAATTCTTTTGGCTTTCTCAGATCAAATTCAATTATTCCGTCACTTGATTTTATGTGTCCATCGCGGCCGCCTTTTGCGGTCACAGATGCCGTATATAGTTTTTCCATAGTCAATTTGTTATTTTAATGAAGATAGAACAACCTTCATAGCTTAAAGTTTTATACTTTAATTTTTTCAGATAATTTATAGATGTCATATGCCACCTTTTGTATGAGATCAAACTGTTCAGCTACGACTACTTCTGATGTTTGGGCGTTTTGCTTGTCGCTGATGCTTCTGCGAATTAACGGCACGTTTTGAATATTTCCTGTATTGTTTTGAAGTGTTTCCCCTGCGAGCTTCAAAAGATATACCGTATTTTGAGTTACCGGTTTTAGTTCTTCAAAATCCGAAACTCCAAACGAATGTTCTCTATTATACAAAAACAAAGTAGCTATATATGAAGACAGCAAATGGCTTAATGCGGTGAACTGATGAAGTTCTTTCATGAGCAATTGCTTACTTTTTGGCTCAGAAAACATCCGTTGAAATAGTGAAGCAAGATTTGCCGAAGTAACATATACTTCTTTTCTGGCTACTTTATAACTGGTAAGATCACTGATGCTTTGCGCATAAAACAAACTTACCTGCTCAAAGTATTTCAAATTTGCATTTAAAGTATCAATCAGGGCTTCTTTAAGTTTTTCATGCTCCCAATTGGGAAACAAGGAGTAACTGGCTAAAAGAGCTATTCCTGAGCCTATCAATGTGTCATAGATACGTTCCCTGGCGATTGACAGACCGCCCATACCTAAAAATTCGAAGAGAATAAGGATATAGGGCGTCATGAATAGCACACTCACTACATAATTTTTTCGCTGAAAGCTATAGCATCCAATCATGCAGATCAATAATATAACAAATAATGTATTTTTATCGTGGACATAAATAAGTACACCCATTCCAATAAAGGCACCGATTACCGTTCCGATTAATCTTTGATAGTTACGTTCTTTGGCAAGACTAAAACCAGGTTTGGAGATCACCAGAATTGTTAATAAAATCCAATAACTGTGTGAGAAATTGAGCGTTTTGGCTACCACAAAGCCAATTAACATAACTATAGCAACCCGAAGTGAATGCCTGAATGTGGATGAATTGAAAGTGAGGTTTTCTACCAGTAATCCTGGGTCAATATTTTGCCTGGTTATGAATTTTTCAATATCAACATGCCTTGGTTTGAGGTTCTTTTTTTCACTTTTATTAAAGTATCCGTTGATAGTTTTAATCCTTGAGAGGATATTTTCAATATTTACTTCAATGTTTTTGAGCGCTATAATTCCTAATGTATTATATTTCCCATCTTTATTGGCGATTTCAAGCTGTATAATCTCAGTCTTGAGTTTTGCGACATCTTCAATCAAAGAGGAGGGAAGGCTGGGGGTTCCACCGGTTTTTAGCGAAAACGCTATGTCATCAAGTTCATCGGCAATTTTTATAATAACTGACTCGTAATGGGATAAGATTCCGGATGGGTCAAATTGTTCATGAAGTTGTTTATAATTATAATAAGTTGACATAACCTGTTCAAACAGGTCAACCATATCAACAAAAACCAATAGTAGAAATCTACCTTCCGGTGTCGATTCTCTTACAACTTCTCTGGTTTTAAATAGAACTTCTCTTACAGCGTCTTGTTTTTCATGTACTAAAACCTGTAGTCTTAACAGTTCAGCATAATTTTTTTCGTAATCCGCATCATGATGATAAAATTTTGCTTTTGCTCTTAAAAAGTCACTGATCTCATGCACTGAATCGCTCAATGTTTGCTGAACAAGTCTATAGGGCCGCAAGCGATAAAACAAATAACTTAACAATGTATACCAGATACTTCCGGTGAAAATCAATAAAGAATAAAGCAGAACTTCATCCCATGGCCTGATGTCATCAATACTTAACACCATAACCAATAACGACGCTGTTCCGATGGACGCAGCTCTAAGTCCATATAAGAAAAACATAGAGAAAATAAAGCTGCTTACAACCAGCACAATCGCTGTAAAGTAGATGCTGTTATTTGTAAGCCCGACCAGAATCGATATTAATGTAATCGAACCTGTAGTGATCAGCATTGCATTTCGGCGATGAACTATTGGTCCGGGAGAATCTACAACACTCACACACAATGCACCTAAGGAAAGCGTCATGCCATATTGAAGCATCCCATATTGCGCAAGAATTAAAGATGGACAAAGAACTCCAAAAGTAATTCTTAGGCCATCGGCAAAGTATGTGCTTAATAAAAAATCGTGTATATTTCTAATCGGACGATTAAACATAACTTTGTTAAGACATCAAAATATAAAAAGTTCCATTATAAACCAATATTTATTGGAATAATGAGCCGGAATTATTATATTATATTAATATACATAATTAATATTATGTTAACCAATAACTTTACCTACCCTTAATATTACTTTAACTTAAAACTCTTCCAGTTTGGATTTAAGCTCCTGCACTTTATCCAGCTTATTTTTACGAGTATAAATATCTATAAGTAACTGTACTGTTGATTTGTCGTTCTGATTGATCTCATGCGCTTGTAATAATGCAATTTCAGCTCTGTTAATAAATGCGGTATATTTTTGACTTTTGTCCTGTTCGGAAGATTTAAGTATTGCATTAGCTGAGCCAACATATGCCAGTCCCATTTGATATAGTGCGTCAAAATAATTCTCGTCTATAGACAGCGCCTTATTATAAGCAAGTTCAGCTGTACTATAATTTGAGTTGTTTTGATGTAAATACCCGTATAAGAAATATAGCAGCTTGTTTTTTGAATCAACTTTTAATGTGTTCTCTATTATCTTAATAGCGGTTTCATACTTTTCGTTATCAAGTAAAAGATTGATATAGCTATTTGTAAGATTGGCATCATAAGGGTTTAGTTTTATGCCATCCTCCAACGTCTTTATAGCCAGTTCATTTTCAAATTTTGATATATAGATGTTGGATAAGTTCTGAAATAAAACAGGGTTTTTTACTCCGTTATCTTTAGCTCTTTTGAAGTAAATTAAGGCATTGTCGTAAGCTTGTATATTTTGTGCGGCCAATGCTGTATTCACCGCTAAAACTGTATCTTTTGGAAAGAAATCACTGACATCTTTTAGTAGTTTGTAGGCGTTAGCAAAATCATTGTTATTGAAAGCTGTATTCGCTTTATTTTGTTTTCTGATGTTGATGTTATAAATAGCGGCGTCAATCAAACGGGAATTGGCCTGAAATTTATCTAATCGCCTTGCGGAATCAATCGCGTCAATAGCTAATGTGTAATATTTGTCCGCATTACCTTCGTCAGCATCGATTATCGAAATGTATGAACTTAGATAGGCTTTTATGGCCCATGTTTCCGGCCATTTCTTTGTTTTCCTGTCGCTTTGAGCAGCTTCACTTGCCTTAATGCCCTCCCCTAGTATTCCAAGTTGTTTTGCGGGTTCCGCTTTGGCATTAATTGCCACATGCAGTTTACCAATACTATTTCTCGCAATTTGAACCTGGCTTCTTTGGGAGAATGCCAAATTAGAAGTCATCAACACTAATAATGTGATATTTAGAAATGATATTTTGCTCATAATACAAATTTAAAAAAAAGAGGGATAAAACTACCCCTCCTTCTTAGTTCTATAATGCAAATGCTATTTATTTAGGCAATGCATCCAGCTGTTTTTGAACAGCATCTCCATTTACTTTATCGTTCTTGAAGTAATAAATTGATTTTAATTTGTCCAGTGCATATCCACTTTTGGGATCCAGTGCCGATGCAGCCTTATAATAGGGTATTGCCTGATCTAAAATACCTTTCATTTTTACACCAAGATCTTCAAATTCCTTGCTTTTTTTTGCATCCACTTTGTTGGTTTTATTGGCTTCTAGCTCGGTCGCAAGTTTATTCCTCGTATCCTGGAGATCATTCGCTTGTTTGAAAAAGATGTCCCCCATTGCGATTTGATAGTCCGGACTATTTGGATTTTTTTCAATGAGCTTCTTGATCATTTCCTGGGACTTGGCTACATCCCCCTTTTTTATCCAGTAATTGGTTTCCATGCCGAGCAGATCGTTGTCGCCCGGAAATTTGGCTGATGCCTCCTGAATCAAGGCAATCGCAGCCGTACTGTCTTTCACTTCCGCTAAATAGATATTGATCAGATCTTTATAAAGCAGCGCTGCATCCGGGTAATTCAAACCAATCGCCGCCTTATAGTTTCTGGCTACCTCCGGATAATTCTTCAATTGTTTAGCCATAAGAGCCGCATTCACAAACATATTTGTGTCCTTTGGATTTCTGGTTGTGTATTCATTAAAAGCGTCCAGTGCAGTCGCATAGTCTTTTTTCTTATAAGCAAAAACACCTCTGTTTCTAACGGCATCTTCGATAAATCCACTGGCATCGTCAATAAATTTCTTCTCTTCCTCCTTAGGATTTAACGACTTAGCTTTTGCTATCGCTTCTTCAGCGATCTTTTGTTTAGCTTTAGAATTTGCTAAATCCAGCGAATCGATTTGAGCAGTTCTCGAAGCAAACAACGCCCTATATGCCCAAGCTTCTGCCAATTTTGATGTTTTTTCATCAGCAACTGCTTTATCGGTATGAGCCAAACCATCATTCAACATTTTCAAACTCTCCGGAAGTGTTTTGTTACCCCCGTTAGCAATAAGAATCCAAGCGTTCTTCGCAGCGTTAACCTCACTTTTTTGCGCATTTGCAAGTGATGCAACACCTACAAACAGTATACTTAAAAGTATCTTTTTCATTTTATCTATTATTTGTTCAACAATTTATATTTGATCTTCTTTAGCATCATCCTCAGGAGTCACATCTCCAGCTTCATTTGTATTCGTCTGGCCATTTTCCTCTGTCGCATCGCCTTCAACTTCCTCAATTTCTTCATCTTCATGCTGAATTTTAGCTACAGATGCTATTTCATCATTCCCTTTCAAATTGATTAGCTTCACACCTTGCGTTGCCCTGCCCATTACCCTCAATTCACTTACAACAATTCTTATTACAATTCCTGACCGGTTAATGATCATCAGGTCGTCAGCATCAGTAACGGCTTTAATAGCAACTAAATTACCAGTTTTTTCCGTAATATTTATAGTCTTAACTCCTTTTCCTCCCCTGTTGGTAACACGGTAATCGTCAATATCTGTACGTTTTCCGTACCCTTTTTCCGAAACTACAAGCACAGTAGTCTCAGGATCATCAACAGCAATCATGCCAACTACTTCATCGCTCTCGTTTGCAAGGGTAACTCCACGGACTCCTGTCGCCGTTCTGCCCATTGGCCTAACTGTCGATTCATTAAAGCGAATTGCCCTTCCAGACTTCAATGCCATAACAATTTCGCTTGATCCGGTAGTCAGACTTGCTTCAAGCAATTGATCTCCTTCGTTGATATTAATTGCATTTATACCATTCACACGCGGCCTTGAATAGGCTTCCAGAGATGTTTTCTTGATAGTACCCTTTTTGGTACACATAATGATGTAATTGTTCTCCAGGTATTCCTGATCCTTAAGGTTTTTAACCTTAATAAATGCTTTGATCTTTTCTTCTTTAGGAATATTGATGATGTTTTGTATTGCTCTTCCCTTGCTCAATCTTGATCCTTCCGGAATTTCATAAACCCTTAACCAGAAACAGCGGCCTGTTTCTGTAAAGAACAACATGTAATTGTGATTTGAAGCAATCAATAAATGCTCGATAAAGTCTTCATTTCTTGAATCACTGCCTTTCGAACCTTTTCCTCCTCTTCCTTGTGTACGATATTCTGTAGCCGCAGTACGTTTAATATAACCTTCATGAGAAATAGTGATGACCACATCTTCGTCCTCAATAAAATCTTCCATGCTCATATCACCAGCGGCATGTACAATTTGAGTTCTGCGTTCGTCACCATATTTTTCCATCATCTCAGCCAGCTCATCTTTGATGATCTGCATACGTTTACCTTCATCATCCAGAATAGACTGCAGGAATTCAATGGTTTTCATCAGTTCATTGTACTCATCTTTGATCTTATCACGCTCCAGACCCGTCAACCTTCTTAGCGTCATATCCAGAATTGCCCTGGCCTGAATATCTGAAAGACCGAATTGTTCCATCAGTCCAGTTCTTGCATCTTCAGGAGTATCAGAGGCACGAATCAGCTTAATTACCTCGTCCAGATGATCTAACGCAATTAGTAAGCCTTCTAAAATATGTGCACGTTTTTTAGCCTCAGCAAGTTCAAATTTAGTACGCCGAATAACAACCTCATGCCTGTGCTCCACAAAATAACGGATCAGATCCTTCAGATTCAGCATCTGCGGTCTGCCGTTAACAAGCGCTATGTTATTTACACTAAACGATGTCTGTAAAGCAGTTTGCTTAAATAAGTTATTTAATACAATGGAAGCATTTGCATCACGTTTAATCTCATAGACGATCCTGATCCCATCCTTATTAGACTCATCTTTTATGTTAGATATGCCTTCAAGCTTTTTCTCACCCACAAGTTCAGCGGTACGTTCAATCATCATCGCTTTGTTTACCTGGTAAGGTATTTCAGTAACAATAATGGTCTCACGGTCCTTGTTAGCTTCAATTTCAGCCTTAGCACGCATTACAATACGTCCGCGTCCGGTTTCAAATGCCTCTTGAACACCTGCGTATCCATAAATGATCGCTCCCGTAGGAAAATCCGGAGCTTTGATGTGCTTCATCAGATCCGCAATGGTTATTTCATGATCATCAATGTAAGCGATAGTTGCATTAATGACCTCAGTAATGTTATGCGGAGGCATATTGGTAGCCATACCTACTGCAATACCAGAAGATCCATTGATGAGCAGGTTGGGTACTTTTGACGGAAGCACTGTTGGTTCCTGCAGGGAATCGTCAAAATTTAACTGGAAATCAACGGTATCTTTGTTGATGTCAGCAAGCATATCTTCAGCAATTTTCTGAAAACGTGCTTCCGTATAACGCATCGCCGCAGGAGAGTCTCCGTCAATCGATCCAAAGTTTCCCTGGCCTTCAACCATCAGGTACCTGAGACTCCACTCCTGAGCCATCCGAACCATGGTGTTATATACAGACGCATCCCCATGCGGGTGATATTTACCCAATACCTCACCGACGATACGGGCTGATTTTTTATATGGTTTATTGTTCGTTAATCCCAGGTCGAGCATGCCATACAATACACGTCTGTGTACTGGTTTTAATCCGTCACGCACATCAGGTAAAGCCCTTGATACGATAACAGACATCGAATAATCGATGTATGCGGATTTCATTTGCTCATCAATATCGATCCTGATTATCTTGTCGTTTTCTTGATTTTCTAAATCTTCTGCCATAAATATTAATGTTCCTTAAGAACGATTTAAATGTGGTATTCTTATAACCTTGCGAATCTAATAAAAAATGCACCATTAAGGTGCATTGTGGAAAAATTTTACCGCCAGAATTAACAGCTTATCAGGCCCATTCAATTCCTTTTTTTAGCTTACTTTGCGTATAAGATTCTGGACTGTCTGGCAAGGTCTGATGGTTATATACCCATTTGGCCAAAGGCGGCAGACTCATTAAAATAGATTCAATTCTGCCGTTTGTTTCCAGACCGAATTTTGTTCCCGCGTCATAGACCAGGTTAAATTCCGCATACCTGCTCCTGCGGAGGTACTGCCACTCCTGTTCCTTTTCAGTAAATTCTTTATCACGGTTCCGCTCAATTAGTTCAGTATATGCCGGAATAAAAGTATTTCCAACTGCAACTGAAAAATCGAGGAGCTGGTCAAAAGACAAACCAGAATTTTCAGGTTTCAGCCGGTCATAGAATATGCCGCCCACTCCCCTGGTTTCTTCCCGGTGCTTGATGTAAAAATAATCATCCGCCTGCGTTTTAAATTTAGCATAAAATGAGGGGTCAAACTCGTCACAGGTCTGTTTCAATAAATGATGAAAATAGCGGACATCAGTATCAATTATATAATGAGGCGTCAGATCGATCCCGCCGCCAAACCATCGGGTCTGATCGTCCATTTCAAAATACCTGATGTTCATATGAATGATAGGCACCAATGGGTTGCCCGGGTGCATTACTATCGAAACTCCGGTCGCAAAAAAATCTTCACTTTCTACCTTGAACGCTTTTTTTACCGCATTAGGTAATTTTCCATGTACCGCTGAAAAATTAACGCCGCCCTTCTCAATTACATCTCCATGTTGCATGATCCGGGTCCTGCCGCCACCGCCACCTTCCCGGTTCCATATCTCCTCTTCAAAAAAGGTTTTACCATCAGCCAGTTCTAAACCCTGGCAGATTTCATCCTGAATTTTCTGATACGCCTCAACTACTTTATCTCTAAACACCATCTTCTGTTAAACTAAGCTCAAAGGTAACCTTTAAAAAAAGCCATCATTCGTTATAATTTCAGAAAGTACAATCTTTTGACACTACTCTTCAATGAAGTTCAGGTCGCGGCCATACGTCTCATCCAGATTGTACAATGCGATATAAGCCATTCCAACTGTAAGTACAGCTATGATCAGCGCAGCATTAATAATACCTACGTTGCCGAGCAGGAATTGAAATAACAGGGTAACCAGGATCAATGAACCTCTGACCATGTTTGGCACGCTGGTCGTGACCGTCGCACGCAGATTAGTGCCAAATTGCTCAGCGGCAATAGTCACAAACACTACCCAGTAGCCAGTAAACAAACCAAAGAAAATACAAAGGACATAAAATCCAAAAGCTGTCCATCCAGTATTTAGCAGATAAACAAGCATGGTACAGAAAGTAAGCGTTATAAAGATAAATACAATTTTTTTACGGGTTTTGAACACCTGGCTTAAAGCGCCGCTGAGAAAGTCACCCAGAGAAATCCCAATGTAAGTGAACATTACCCCCTTTCCATTGTCCAGAATATCTTTAGCATGTAATGCTTTTCCAAATTCTGGGGCTATACCAACCAGAATACCAACTACAAACCATAGTGGAACAGCGATTAATATGCAATTCAGATACTTGAAAAACCGCTTTTTATCAGAAAAAAGCATAAGGAAATTTCCTTTTGAAACATCCTTTCTGGCCATATTTTCGAACATGCCCGATTCAAATACCCCAAAACGAAGCAGTAAGAGTATAATGCCTAAACCTCCGCCAACAAAAAATGCAGTTCTCCATTCAAAAAGATCACCTACTATATAAGCTGCTACAGCACCCATCAGACCTATTCCTGCCACCAGCATAGTTCCATATCCGCGCTTTTCCTTACTCATACTTTCACTAACCAACGTAATACCCGCTCCAAGTTCACCGGCCAATCCAATTCCGGCAATAAACCTCAGTGCAGCATACATAGGAATGCTGGTCACAAACCCATTCGCAATATTCGCTATCGAATACATGATGATGGAACCAAATAACACGGATAATCGTCCTTTTTTATCACCGACAATCCCCCAGAAAATACCCCCGATCAGCAGTCCTGCCATCTGCCAGTTCATTAAGCTTAATCCGGTCTCGGTTATTTTATCTGCCGGGACACCTAACGCACTTAAGCTTTTGTTCTTGATGATCAGGAATAACAGCAGGTCGTATATATCTACAAAATAGCCGAGTGCGGCTACAAGGATCAAAAGGAAAACACTCCCTTTTTGTTTGTTGTTGTTCATACTTGTTTATTTGGACGCTGAAAGTACAAACAAAATCACTGATGAAAAAACATTTCCTAAAAAAACATAAAGGGCAGAATACTTTTATATCCTGCCCTTTATTGTTGCTCGTTATATCCTGCTATTGAGGAGGTCTTTGGGTAGTGTCAGGAGGTGTTGTTTTCGTAGTATCAGGCGGTGGTGGCGGAGTAGTCTGCGTAGTGTCTGCAGGCGGTGTTGTCATAGTCGTATCGGTACCGGTGCTATCCGTCGTTCCCGAGACATTCTTCGTAGAGTTGCATGCTGAAGCGGCAATCATTATTGACCCTGCAAAAGCAAGACTTAAGATTAATTTTTTCATAGGATTAGATTCTTATTTGTTAAATGCTAATATTCAGACTTATGAACAAGCACGCCCGATAAAAGTTTTAAAAAAGACACAGAAAGTTTCATTGTTCGATAAACTTTCTGATATTTAAGCATCATGGTTGTATCAGAAAAAACCCTTAAATGGGTCTTGTGTTTATATCCTCCTTTATTATTTCAGCGTATTTGGATCAGGAAATTTCATAAGGGATTCAGGGGTGTAGATGTGAAGATCAATAAAAGTCTTTTCAATAAAAACTACAACGGATCAATATTTGGCGGGACCATTTATTCTGCCACAGACCCCTTTTATGCCATATTATTCGACCAGCTGCTGCAGCGTCAGGGATTTAAGGTGCGCGTATGGCTCAAAAGTGCATCCATCCAATACTTAAAACCCGGACGAAGCCATCTTTATTTTACAATTACTATTACAGATGAAATGCTCAATGACGCAATAACAGCATTAAATAGCGAAGGTAAATTTGTCATGGCCTACCCAATGGAGGTGACCAATTCGGCCGGAGAACTTTGTGCTACAATATCAAACGAAGTGTACATTCGTAATCTGCATCAGGGAGAAGAACCACGTATAGCCTATTAAGGAAACACATTATGAACCTCAGGAAACTAATTTTACAGGGCGAAGGAGCAACACTGGATTTCAAGAAAACGATCACCAGCAATGAAAAAATTGCCAAAAGCCTGGTTGCATTTGCCAACAATAAAGGCGGACAGTTATTAATTGGTGTCGCAGACGACGGGACAATCAGGGGTGTAAAATCAGAAGACGAAGAGCGCTATATGATCACTAAATCGGCTTACCAGTTTTGCAAACCAGCAATAGAGCCCGAGTTTGAAGAAATCTATGTGGATGATAAGCTGGTACTTGTCGTTAATATCGCGGCCAGCGAAATCAAACCACATTATGCGCTGGATGAAAACAAAAAATGGTGGGTTTATTACCGGGTCAACGACAAAAGCATCCTGGCCAGCAAAATCCTTGTTGATGTGATCAAGAAAGGCAATGACAAATCCGACAATATCATTAGTTATACAGAACAGGAAAAAAAGCTCTTCGAATACCTGAACGAACAAGGCAGGATCACACTAAAGGAGTTTAGCAAGCTCACCAGAAGCTCCTACAGACAGGCACAGAAAATACTGGTGAGCCTGATCATTAGTGGCGTGATCAGACCGCACACCACAGAAAAGGAAGAATATTATACCGCATGCTGACAAAAACCTACGCGAAGTACAGACCATACTACGCCGATAATCTGCGGCTGGCCATGCCCATCGTAGTGTCTCAGTTAGGACACACGCTCGTACACCTTGCCGACAGTGTTATTGTGGGGCATTTCGCCGGTACGCTGCAGCTCGCGGCAGTTTCACTTGTCAACAGCATCTTTATGCTCATTCTGGTGCTGGGAATGGGCATAGCTTATGGCCTAACCCCTCTTATAGCGCAGGAAAACGGAAAAAAGAACTATGATGAATGCGGAAAACTACTGTCAAACAGCCTGATTATCAATTTCATAGCAGCCATTTTTCTTTATGCTTTTGTGCATTTCGGCACACTGACCATGATAGACCATATCGGGCAAACCCCGGAAGTTGTCGCCTATGCAAAACCTTACCTTGGCTACCTGGCGATATCCATCATTCCCCTGATGATCTTCCAGACCTTCAAACAATTTGCAGAAGGATTAGGCTTTACCAAACAAGCGATGTTTGTATCGATCTGGGGCAATGTCATTAATGTCATACTGGGGATTATTTTTGTAAAAGGAATGTTTGGAATAGCCCCGATGGGTGTTAAAGGAGTTGGACTCAGCACTCTAATAGACCGCATTTTAATGGCAATTGTCATGTCATTTTACGTCATGCGCTCACCATATTTCAAGATCTACATCAAAAAATTCAGACTTGGTTTAATCGATAAGATTAGGGCAATAAAAATTATCAAAATAGGTGCCCCCGTGGCCATGCAATATGCCTTTGAGATCAGCGCATTTAGCGGCGCGGCTATTCTTATAGGAACTATTGGTGCAGTTGAGCAAGCCGCACACCAGGTCGCGATTAACCTGGCAGCCGTTACTTACATGATGGCCAGCGGAATAGCCTCAGCAGCCACCATCAAAACAGGAAACTATTTTGGTAAAGGTGACCTGACAGACCTGCGCCATTCGGCAATAGCAAGTTATCATGTGATACTGCTTTTCATGAGCGTTACAGCCATATTTTTTATACTTGCCAATTCCATATTGCCATACATCTATACCGAAGACCCGGCGGTGATCGGAATTGCCGCACAGTTGCTCATCATCGCAGGCTTCTTCCAGCTTTTTGACGGGACACAAGTGGTTGGGCTCGGTGTACTCAGAGGCATGGGCGACGTAAACATTCCTACCATAATTACCTTTATCGCCTACTGGATCATTGGCATTCCCCTGGGATATTTATTGGGCATCAAACTGGACATGGGTGTCAACGGAATTTGGTACGGACTTACATTTGGCTTACTGACAGCCTCCCTCCTTTTATTCATCAGGTTTCAGCACAGAACAAAGCTGATCATTCGCATTTATGCGGAGAAACAGAATGCTTAGCCGATAATTCAGATAAATTTTGTTTTATAAATTACTAATAAACAGACGATTAACTATTTAATTGTAAAAGAATTTTGTAGAATGGAAAAATGGTAATAATATTGTCGACTTATTCGATAGACTTTGTACGAATTAGGATTAGAAATCAGTTACACAAGAAACCATAATGAGTTTACCCGAAAGCCAGATCAGCATACCGGTCAGCAATACAAAACAGGAAAAGAAGTGGAAGAAAATCGCTTACCTATGCCTCATTATTCTTGCCATTTTATTTCTCGGTATTGCGGCATACACTTATCTCAGCTATGATTCTGTGCTCACATTTGGTAAAGAGGTTTACGGGCAAATGGATGAGAAATTCTACTGGATGCTCGTGGTGGGTTTTGTGGCCCAGCTTGTTGACGGGGCTTTGGGCATGGGATACGGGGTGGTATCCACTACCCTGCTGCTTTCCGGCGGATTAAATCCCGCTGTAATTTCCGGAAGCATACACACCGCTGAGATGTTCTCGAGCGGTGCATCAGGCTTCAGCCATTACCGCTTTGGTAATGTAAACAAAAAACTGTTCAAGACCCTGTTGATCCCCGGCGTACTCGGCGCCATAGCCGGAGCCATATTGCTCAGCTATGCGGGAGAAGCCTTTTCAGCCTACATCAGGCCCGTTATTTCCGTTTACACCTTATTGCTTGGAATCCGCATACTACTCAATGCATTTAAAGAAAAAACAAAACCACAAAAAGTAAAGCGCGCAGGCTGGCTGGCTGGAGCAGGTGGTTTTTTAGACTCATTTGGCGGCGGCGGCTGGGGGCCGCTGGTTACCTCAACGCTTATTGCCAAAGGCCGGACCCCTAAATATGTGATCGGCTCCGTGAGTCTGACCGAGTTCTTTGTGACCATGGCCAGTGCAGTAACTTTCTTCTTTATTCTGGGTGTCAGTCACTGGCAATCCATCCTTGGCCTCATCGTTGGTGGTGTCGCTGCGGCGCCGATAGCGGCCCGTCTTGTCGGCAAGCTGCCGATAAAAAAGATGTTTATAGGAGTAGCTGCCATAGTCATCATCTCTAGCGTGCGCATCATTTACATGGCGATTACGAAAATGATTTAGTCATAAATCAACCTATATTCTTTAATTTTCAAAATAATAAATAAATTAGTTGCCATCACCGCTCATGGCAAATATCCCTGTAAAACAACACCTCGTAAAAAGCTTTGGACACTACAAGTGGGTGCTTCATCTGCTTTTTTGGGCCATTTTGCTGAGCATTTCATACCTGCAAATGCGCAATAGCGGCGTTACCGAAAACATAAAATACACTCCCAGCACCAATACCTCCATTTATTTTGCCAAGGTAATCCTGTTATTAATACTGTGCTATGCCTTTCAGTTCGCAATCGTCCCCTTATACCGGTCAAAAAACAAGCTGATCTTCTGGCTGACTTTTCTGGGCCTGCTGCTGATCATTTTCCTTGCCCGTGTGCTGCTCATCAAGCTGATCATAAATGGTCAACCCGGTCTTGATGCACAAGCAGAGCAATTCAGCTACATCAGCTACAGGACATTTTCAGCGTTCCTGTTCCCTTTTATTTTTTTTATTGCGTTTTATTACTTTGTGGACATCTATGATCAGCAAAAAGAGATTCAGAGGCTGATACAGTTCAAGACCCAAAAGATAACCTTAGAAAGTAGTTTTCTCAAATCCCAGGTCAATCCTCATTTTCTTTTTAACACGCTGAACAACATTTATGCGCTCAGCCTGAAAAAATCAGCACAAACACCCGCGATCATAGCCAAACTCGAATCGCTGCTCCATTACATGCTGTACGACTGTAAAGCAGACCTGGTACCGCTTGAGAACGAATTTACTTTTACCAATAGTTACATCACACTCGAAAAACTGCGTCACAAAGAAGATCAGTGCACAGTTACAGTAAACATTAAAGGCGACATAAAAGACAAAATGATTGCCCCGCTCCTGCTCATCAACTTTCTGGAGAATGCGTTCAAACACGGTACCAAAACCAGTTTCGGTAAATCCTGGATCAACCTGGACATCGATGTGCAGGACAAGTACATACACTTCAGACTTCAAAACAGTAAACCGCTCAACACCATCGGCCAGGCCATTTCCGATTATCAGGGAGGCATTGGCCTAAAAAACGTGAAACGAAGACTAGAGATCCTGTATCCGGATAAACACACGCTGTCCATGCAAAGCTTAAAGGACAGATTTGAAATTGACCTAACCATTAATTTTTGAAGATGAGCGGCCTCGTACAAATAGAGATTAATAAAAAGAACCGCTGGGTGTATTTCACACGGTACAGATGGGTTGCACATGTCATCTATTGGCTGTGGGTATTTGTAGTGGGTACACTGATGACCGTTAAGGTCTCTATTACCCCATCAGTTATATTTAATCACTTTATACTGGAAAACCTGCTCATTGCCATATTCTATTACCTTTATTGCCTGGTCCTGATCCCCTACTACTTCAAAAGGAACCGCAACCTGCAGTTCTGGTTACTCGTGGTAGGCAGTTATCTGTTTTTTACTGCGCTGGATGTCTGGTTTACAAGGAGCTTCGTTACCTTTTATTCCGACAATCCGCTCAATGGCAATCTATCATTTTGGGGCATGTATGCCTACAGTCTGGGCGGTTATCTGCTCAATTTTATGGTCTTCTCCATGATGCTGTTCTTCATGGAAAAAAATGAAGAAGGTCATACCATTTTGGAACTCGAAAATGAAAAGAAAGAAATTGAGCAAGTCAAACTGGACCTGCTGAAGACCAATATCAGTCCCGATTTTCTCATGCGCTCGCTAAAACAGCTGAAACAGTCAGCCCTCAGCCAGGACGAGAATACGCCCGAAGCCATACTGACATTTTCCGATCTGCTGCGCTACAGGCTGTACTGGGGCAGACAGCAGCATACCCCGCTGCAGGAAGAACTGCAGGCACTGAACAATTTTATCCATTTCATTGCCTTAAACCATTTTAAGCACAATCTCAATGTGGTATTAAATGTTCAGGGCGAAATTACAGATCAAAAAATAGCACCCCTGGCGTTGATCAACATCCTGGAGCTTTTCTGCAAAGTGCAGAGCAATAAACCAGTCACCCTGGAGATCAATATTTTCATTGAACAGCGCCAACTCCAATTAGGTATGGAATACCATGACAAGGCCCCCGAAACCCTGGTTGCCGATCTGGAAAACTACGGCAGCAACTACAAGCAACTGTTTGGCAGCAGTGTTCAGTTCCATTTTGAAAACTGTGAAGATGCACGTTGCAGCATCACACTGATTCTGCCGATAATTTAAGTTAGTAAACTTTGAAATAAAGTCTTTATCTTCAAGTAGTTTAAACCAAACGCTAACCAAATGTCCCTACTCTCCAAACTCGTGCCTGGCCTGTGCCTTTCAGGTGCAATTCTCCTGTCCTCTTGTCAGCACAAAGACAACAACGACAACACAGCAGGCCCCCTGTTTGTATTGCTGCCTCCCGAAAAAACCCATATAGACTTTAACAATACCATAGTTGAAAATACTAAGGCCAATATCATGTCCTACCAGTATTTCTACAATGGCGGTGGGGTCTCTGTTGGCGATCTGAACAATGACGGACTGGACGACGTTTATTTTTCCGGCAATATGACACCTGCAAAACTCTACCTCAACAAGGGAAACATGCAGTTTGAAGACATCACCACAAAAGCAGGAATCACCGAGTCAGGCTTCAGCTGGAAAACAGGCGTCACCATGGCCGATGTGAACGGCGATGGCAAACTGGATATTTATCAATGTCTGTCGGGCGGCCTTCCGGCCAAAAACCGGGAAAACAAATTGTATATCAATAGCGGCAACGACGCTTCAGGAACTCCTGTATTCAAAGAACAAGCAGCCGATTACGGCATTGCCGATGACGCTTACAGTACCCAGGCCGTGTTCTTTGACTATGACAAGGACAATGACCTGGATATGTTCCTGCTCAATCACAATCCAAAAGTATTTACCACACTGGAGGAAGAATCTGCGCCACTTATATTAAACGAGCCAGCTCCAAAAATAAGGGTAAAGCTCTATAAAAATACCGACAATAAATTTACCGATATCTCCGACCAGGCAGGTCTGTACAACTCTTCCTTCACTTACGGGCTTGGCGCAGGCATCGCTGATGTAAATAATGATGGATGGCCGGATATTTACATTTGCAATGACTACTCCGCCCCAGACTACCATTACATCAATAACGGAGACGGAACCTTTACAGATCAGCTCAGTGCGCAAATTGGTCATACCTCGTTGTATTCTATGGGCAATGACATCGCTGACGTAAACAATGACGGCCTGCAAGATATCCTGACCCTAGACATGCTTCCGGAAGACAACCATCGCCAGAAACAATTGTTCGCACCTGATAACTATGAATATTACAACCTGAGGCTAAAACTCGGTTTTCACTACCAGGACATGCGCAATATGCTGCAGATCAACAACGGAAATGGCACCTTTAGTGAAACGGGCCAGCTGGCCGGCATTTCCAATACCGACTGGAGCTGGGCACCGCTGCTGGCAGACTATGACAATGACGGCTGGAAAGACCTCTTTGTCACCAACGGCTACCTGCGCGACTATACCGATATGGATTTCCTGAAGTTTAAAGGAGATTTTCTCCGTCAGACAGACCAGGTAAAAATCAAGGAAAACATCCTTAGCCTGATCAATGAGATTCCTGCTTCAAATGTGATCAATTACGCCTTTAAGAACAACGGAGATCTTGGTTTCAGCAATAGAAGTGAAGAATGGGGAATCCAGACCCCTTCAAACAGTAATGGTGCTGCTTACTCCGATCTGGACAATGACGGCGATCTGGACCTGATCATCAACAACATCAACCTTCCTGCCTTTATTTATCAAAATCAGGCCTCAGATCAGGGCAAACACCATTACCTGAAAGTCAAGCTGCAGGGCGCAGCCGGCAATACCCAAGGTGTCGGGGCTAAAATATGGCTCTATGCAAAAGGCAAACAACAATACCTGGAGCAAAATCCCTCCCGCGGATACCAGTCCAGCGTATCACCCGTGCTGCATTTTGGTTTAGGAACAGATCAGGCCATAGATTCACTGCGTGTGGTCTGGAACAGCGGCAAACAGCAACTGCTTAAACAAGTCAAATCCAATCAGCCGCTTATCTTAGCTGAAAAGAATGCAAATCAGGAATATAAAACACCTAAAGTCACCGAACCGCTATTCAAAGAAGTCAAATCTCCTATTGCGTTTAATCAACAGAAAAATACCACAAATGACTTCAAGCGCCAGCCGCTGCTCACCAACCCATTGTCCTTCGGCGGCCCCTGCATGGCACAGGGCGATGTCAACAGAGACGGACTGACCGATGTTTTTGTAGGCGCAGGTCGGGGTCAGGCCAGCCAGCTCTTCCTGCAGCAGAAAGACGGTTCATTTAACCCTAAAAATACCCCGGCATTTCAGGAAGACCTGAAATCAGAGGATGCAGATGCGGTATTCTTTGATGCCAACGGTGATGGACATCTCGACCTCTATGTCGCTAGCGGCGGATATGGCAGCTATTTACAAGATGATCCCCTGCTCCAGGACCGTTTATACCTCAGTGACGGAAACGGCAATTTCCGTAAAAAGCAAAACGCGCTGCCAAAAATGCAAAGCAGCAAAAGCTGTGTTACTGCAGCAGACTTTAACGGCGACGGACATCCGGATCTTTTTGTTGGCAGCCGGGTTATTCCTGGCAGGTATCCGGAGGCACCACAAAGCTACCTGCTGATCAATGATGGCAAGGGCAATTTCACAGACCAGGTCAGCACCATCGCACCCGAATTCCAAAAGGCCGGAATGATCACCGATGCCCAATGGACAGATCTAAACAATGATAAAAAACAAGACCTGATCCTCATCGGAGAATGGATGCCGGTAACAGCCCTGATCAATGAAAATGGCCGTTTGAAAGACAGGACCAAAGATTATTTTGATAAATCCTATACCGGGTGGTGGAACAAGCTATTGGTGGAAGACCTCAACGGTGACGGAAAACCTGACCTGGTGATTGGCAATACCGGCCTGAACACCCAATGCAAAGCAAGTGACAAAGAGCCCGCAGAAATGTATTACAAAGACTTTGATGACAACGGATCTGTCGACCCCATTTTATGTTTTTACATCAAAGGGAAAACCTACCCATATGTGAGCAGGGACGAAATGCTCGACCAAATGAGCATCATGCGCACACGTTATTCCGATTATAAAAGCTATGCAGATGGGACGATGAGCGACATTTTCACTGCGGATGAACTCAAAGGTGCTGTAAACCTGAAAGCCAATTACTTAAAGACTGCCTTGTTCATCAGCAATGACAAAGGCAGGTTTAAAGAGATGCCGCTTCCGGCACAGGCCCAGTATTCACCTGTATATACCATTACTGCGCTGGATTATGACAAAGACGGGCATAAAGACCTGCTGCTTTGCGGCAACATCAGCGAAGCCAGGCTCAAGTTTGGAAACAGCGATGCCAATTATGGAGTGCTGCTGAAAGGCAATGGCAAGGGAAATTATGGCTATGTACCGCAATTCAGGTCTGGTTTTGCACTTCGGGGAGATGTACGGAGTGTTCTCAATGTCAATGACCGGCTGATTTTTGGAATTAACCAGGGCAGTCTGAAGGCATATGCATCCCGACAAGCACCCCTAAAGTAAGCACCTCTTAAGTTTTATCAATATTACAGACTTACCAACCGGGCAGGTATTGCCCGGTTGGTAAGTCTGTAATAACACTTTAGTAAGGCTGTAGAAAGTCTACACCATATTCGTCTTTCGGGCGTATCACGAGCGGCACGTCTGTACCCCGTTGATGGTGTAGTCTTTCTGTAGACTTTCTGTAGTGTTTGTGTAGTGATTATAGCAAGGCAGGTTATTGGATGTCTTGAATCAGATCTTTTTTAAAGAAAATTTGCGCAATCAAATGATTGCATTTATATTTGCAACCATATAGTTGCCATTATGATCACAAGAAGAGACGTATTCCAGGCCATAGCCGACCCTACCCGCAGGGCAATCATTCAGCAGATCGCTGTAGAGCCCTTAAACCTAAACTCTGTTGCAGAAGCTTTCGACATCAGCCGGCAGGCGGTATCCAAACATATCCAGATCCTGACCGAATGCGGACTGGTGGTCATCACTCAAAAAGGGCGGGAAAGATTTTGTGAGGCCCAGCTGGGCAAACTCAATGAAGTGACAGACTGGGTAGAAAAATCCAGGAAACACTGGGCTTCGAGATTTGAAAAACTGGACAATTACCTGTCAGATATCCAAAACAAACCTTAATTACAATCAATATGGAATCCACAAAAAAAGAACTCCGCATTACGCATCTTTTTGATGCTCCTCGCGAACTGGTATTTAAAGCCTGGACAGATCCCGGGCAACTGGTGCATTGGTATGCTCCTGATGGATGCAGCATCGAATTTAAATCTATTGATGTGAAAGAGAGCGGCACCTTCCATTCCTGTATTCACGACCCCGTTCATGGCGATTGCTGGATCAAAGGCGTATATAAAGAAGTCACATTTCCCGAGAAACTGGTGTTTTCGATGGTACTGACCGATGAAGCAGGCATTTCAGTAGGATCACTTGAAGCTGGAAAACCAGAGGACTGGCCCGAGGCGATACTCACTACTGTCACCTTCGCATCTATTGGCAAGCAGACCAAACTCAGCTTACATCAGACCGTAGCCGAGGAAGACACCAAACAAACCGGGGCTTACCAAAGCTGGATCAAAATGTTTGATCGTCTGAACAGGCTTTTGATAAATATCATGATAAAGCCATAGATCAAATATTTATTTCCGACCCGCTGTCCTATTCCGTATTTTACGATCGTCATTGGTTTTTAATACTTAAACTATAACAAGATGAAAGAATTTTTATTAGTGTTCAGAAATGACCCGGACGCAGTTCAGACCCTCTCACCTGAGGAATTGCAGGCAAGAATTAAAAAATGGATGGACTGGGTTGGCGGCATTGCGGCCCAAAACAAACTGGTAGACCGGGGAAACCGGCTGGCCAATGAAGGCGCAGTGATTAAACCTGGTAACATCGTCACCGATGGCCCTTTTGTAGAAATCAAGGAGTCCATTGGCGGATACACCCACATCAGGGCTGAATCCCTCGAAGAGGCCATTGAGCTGAGCAAAGGCTGCCCTATTCTTGAGTTTAGCGGAAATGTGGAAGTCAGGCCGATAAACCCGATGTAAGCACGATTTCAAATGACGCAAACAGAAGGACTATTGCCACATTTATTCAGAACAGAGTACAGCAAAATTACAGCTGTACTCTGTAAACTGTTTGGTATCGAGCATGTTGAAATCGCTGAGGATATCGCAAGCGATACTTTTTTGCTGGCCTCGGAGACCTGGAGCATCAAAGGCCTGCCCGAAAATCCGGCAGCATGGCTGTATACCGTTGCGAAAAACAAAGCAAAGGATTATCTGAAGCGCAATACCTTGTTTACACAAAAGATCATGCACCAGATCGATACTGGTGAAATTGAAGACAAAGAGCTGGAGATCAACCTGTCTGATCAGAACATCACCGACAGCCAGCTGCAGATGATGTTTGCGATTTGCCATCCTTCCATTTCCGGAGAGGCGCAGATCTGTTTATCATTGCGCATACTTTGCGGTTTTGGAATCAATGAAATTGCCGCTGCGTTTTTGACCAGCAAGGAGACCATCAATAAAAGGCTGTTCCGCGCCAAAGAAAAACTGCGGGAAGAAATGGTCAGAATTGAATTCCCTAATGAAACTGCCATCAATGAGCGCCTGGAGACCGTTGCCACTACGCTTTATTTGCTTTTTAATGAGGGCTATTATTCCCGTGGTCAAGACACTACCTTACAGAAAGAAGTCTGCTATGAGGCCATGAGGCTTACTTATTTCCTGATTGAAAATAAGCGGACAAACCTGCCTTTCATTAACGCTTTAATGTCTCTGATGTGCTTTCACGCATCCCGTTTTGAGGCCAGAACCGATTCAAATGGGGAAACCATTTTGTACCAGGACCAGGATGAAAATTTATGGGATCAGGAACTCATCAACCGGGGCATACATTTTTTAAACCTGGCCTCACAAGGCAATAAAGTATCCAAATACTTCGTAGAGGCATGGATCGCCTATTGGCATACCAAAAAAGAAGATTCCGAAGAGAAATGGGAACATGTCCTGCAGCTTTACAATCAGCTGCTGATGACTGAATACTCACCGATTGCAGCGCTGAACCGCACCTATGCCTTGTCTAAAGCAAATGGTAAAGCCGAGGCTATTGTGGAAGCTGAGAAACTGAACCTGACAGGCAATCAGCTTTATCATTCTTTGCTGGCTGAACTTTATACGGGTATAGACGACAGCAAAGCGATCAGTCATTTACAAATGGCCCTGGACCTTGCTACCTCAAAAGCTGATAAAACCCTCATCACCAATAAGCTTCTTGTCATTTCTTTACTGGCTAAGGACTGATCATTTACTTTCCATCAGCAGTTTTACCGTGCGCAATCCAAATTCAGGAATGCTAAGCGAGAAAGTTTGCTTGCCCTGTTTTTGTTTTTTAAGATGGATCTGTTCTATTTTTACGCCATTGAGTGCTACCAGTTGCGCTTCTTTTATCCCGGGTATGTCTATGGTGACCGTCAGCGGACCATGTTTACCAGAGGCATTGAATAACCTGAATAACAAAGCATTATCCTCTGTCTGCAGCGATGACACTTCATATCCAAGTGCAGATAAATCAATCAGTGAGGCGGTCGCGGGTAATGCAGACCGGTCGTCTTTGATCTGCAGGGCTTCGTTCCATTTCAAGTTCTGGCTCCACAGGTCTGCCTTGTCCCATTTTCCTGCGTGCGGCAGCAGCGCGTACCTAATTTCTGAAGGTCCTTTGATGCTGTAATTGCGGCCCCACAGTCCCATACCCGAGTATTGCATGGTCAGGCCCAGCGTACCATCTTCCCCATGTGAATAGCTGGTTGTATGGTCAGTCAGCAGTGCCATTCCTGTTTCATCGCTATCTTGTGTCACATCCACCCAGTTGACAATGAGGTTGTTCTTGATGCTGTCCCAGGTGTTGAAATAGGTGTCTTTTAGTTTACTCTGCAGCACGTCAAACGGCGCATTCTTGTATACTTTTTGTTGCTTTAGGTTCACCGGAAACAGCGCTGAAAGTTTGTAGCGGTCATTGTAAAAGGCCTTTTTCAGTTCTTCGGCCTTCCATTTGCCTTTTTGGTTAAAGTCCTGCCCTATGCCTGGATTGCCCTGCCAGTCGATCCGGGTCTGGATATCTATCTTGGGATCGCCCTGTGCAAGTGTCAACACCTGGGAAAAGGGATGAATTCCAATAAGGCCTTCTATTTTTAGTTTGACCCGGAGCGGACCATTTTCTAAGAGGGTTATATTTGCCCGGTGATCCGCACTCGAATGCCAAGCGCTATCGGTGTAGAAATATCCTTTCATTTCATTGAAATACTTATCTGCCAGGGCTTTATCTACAAACTGCTTGTTATGTAGTTTTTTGGCAATGAGGCTGGTTATGGTGCCTCCTTTTTCTGTGTCGACCAGGATATCGTAAAGATCTGTTTGGATGCGGTAGTTGCTGTTTTCCAGACTGGCTGTTGCGCCTGTCCTTGTTTTGGCTTTACTGCTCCGCTCTTTTATACGGTAACTGGCAAAACCCATCGACGGAACCTCAGCCATAAACAACAATTGTTTTTGCCCGTTATTTCCGGTAATCTGCTGCGTGGTTACCTCCCTGTCTGTGGCATCAATGATCACCGGTTCTGTATAGCTTTCATTGTATGTGAACAGGACTGGCTCACGCCGGTTTATCGCGAGGGTATTGTAAACCTTTCTTTTGTCCTGCTGTCCATTGTTTCCGGATGATGAGTTTTCCCGCAATATCCTGTCAGCTGACTCAACAGACTTATCTGTCCAGACCTTTACCTGCTCTGCCCAGTTTAATCTGTTGACTTTGTCTACAATGTTATAAGGTACGATCCAGGAATCGTGATGCTGGGCCAGCAGCAGGTTTTGCCAGGCATCTTTAAACAGATCTCCCTTTATGGGTTTTTTAAGATATACCGATTGCAGGACGTTGAGCTTTTCGGCCATGATCAGTTTATTTTCCGCCGCACGGACATTTTGAGCCAGCTTTTGCAGGATCTGTGCCCCCCATACCAGGCTTACCTGTACGTTTTCCTGGGTAAACTTCCAGTCAGGCACCTGCTTTTTGTCAGCGACATTGGCAATATAGTTCCTCCAGGTCTGGTATTCAAAATTCTTCGGCTGTCCCAGCCAGGGACCATTTTTCCATCCTGCGTCCTGCAGGCACATGCCTATCGGGTTTTGTATGCCCTGGGATCTGGCGCCCCGGAGATAATCCTTTGAATTGTTCCAGGCAATGGTCTGCCAGGTTGAGCCGTTCAACAGGCTTTCTGTCCCGTACCGCGGTACAGTAAGTAATTTTGAGCCATCAGGCCCCGTCCAGTTGACCAGTTCCCCGCCATAAGCTGTGGTATAGCCACCCCAGCAGGTATTCGGATTTTTCAGGGATGCGTATTTGTACCCAAAGGATTTTAGAATTTGAGGCAGTGCGCTGGTAAAACAGGGCTCCTCAGACGAATAAGTAGTAAATGTCGCTTCAGGAAAGTGTTCACGGATCTTCCTGATACCCAGTTCGAGCTGCCGGATGACAGACTCCCCCTGGATGTTGAACAGGTAACTTTGACCATATGCGGGATTTACAAACTCAACTCTGCCGCCTGTTGACTGATCTTTGACCAGTTGCTGAAATCTATTGTACCCGTCCGCGTCTGTGAGCTTTACATTGTCCCAGGTTTCCGGCTCAATTTCAATGTTGATCTTCCAAAATGGATTTTTATCAAGCAGACCACTCATGAACTCAGTGTAGCGTGCAGGATAGTGGCCCCAGATGCCCCCATGATAGCCATCGATAAAATAGTTGTTTTGTGAACTGGCCCTGAATGCCTGAAAGTAAAAACAGAATATCAACAGTATAGTGATCCGCTTTTTCATGTTCAGCTGGTTAAAATATGGTTCATAACTCGGAGGAAGATAAGACTATATTGCTTCAAAACTCCATGTTAACAAATAAGTTATACAGGAAGCGTTCATGTTATAAAAAACGGTTTACTCAATGAAATCCTCATTTCACTAAGTGCAACCCATAGCTCACTTAATATCGAAATTTAAAACATCAGCTTTATCTAAATTCGGGATAGTTATCTACAATTAATAACTCTCCCTATGAAAAAAAGACTTATACCTCTATTGGGTATGCTGGGTTTCTCGGCCGGTGCTGCTGCCCAGCAAGTAGAGCTTCAACGCTCAGTACTAGCCAGTGCAGGGGGTTCAGCTCAAATCAACAATACAATTGTGCAATACACGATCGGAGAAGTGCTGGTGGATGCCATTGCCAATTCTCCCCTGCTGGTCACGCAGGGTTTCCAGCAGCCTGAAATTGCCGGAAATGAAACTGAACCTGAAATTGCCTTTGTTAACAGTTTCATCGTTTATCCCAATCCGGCTTCAGGATCTACAAACCTGGAATTTGACATGATCAAGGATGGAACAGTGACTATGCTGCTGGTCAATAATGCAGGACAAACAATAAGGAACATCTCAGCCAAGTTACTGGCCGGAAAGGTTAAGTATGCCATGCCTATCGGTGGCGTTGCTTCAGGTCTTTATTATGTGGTATTGCAGGCGGGAAGCCGGAGATATTCAGAAAAACTGGTAATTCAATAAGCTTATGAAACACAAGATTTACCTTGCTGTAAGCCTCATGGCTTGCCTGGTATGTGCCTACCAGAACAGCACCGCACAACAAGACAACAGAGCAGTTAACACAGGGGCAGGCTTTCTTTTATTAAGTCCTGATGCCCGCAATGGCGGAGTGGCAGAGGCCGGAACCGGATTACCGGTGGATGCCAATTCCATGTTTATCAATGCGGCAAAAATTCCTTTTGGAACAAAAATGAGTGTCAGCGCATCGTATACGCCCTGGATGAAGGAACTCTCCAAAGATTCTCACCTTGCTTATATTGCAGCCTACAGGCAATTAAACGGCGGACACGCAGTTGGAGTATCGGTCAAATACCTTGACCTGGGCTCAATCAACTTTAGAGATGATGCCGGAGCGCTGCTTGAGCAATATAAAGCCAATGAGCTGGCCATTGATGTAAGTTATGCCCGTAAGTTTGGGGAGAGCTTTGCCATGGCATTGACCGCCAGATATTTCCAGAGCGATATAGGCTCAGGAACTTACAATAATTTATTGCTGAAACGAACAGATGCATTTGCAGCAGATGTGGCGATTTATTCAGATAACAAGTCTGAAGACGGCAGCTACAGCCGCAGGTACAACTGGGGTGTAGCACTCACCAATCTGGGAACAAAACTAAAGTACAGCGAGCAGACTACTACTTTTCTCCCTATGAACCTGCGTGTGGGTGGTGGTTATGCTTTATATAAAACTCCTGAAAACAGATTGACACTCTTGCTGGACTTCAATAAGCTGCTGGCACCAACTCCCCCGCGTTACAAAACAGATGGGATGGGCAACCAGACGAATGAAATAGAGAAAGGCAAGGATCCCGACAGAAGCGTAACCAGTGCTTTATTTACTTCTTTCTTTGATGCCCCCGGAGGTTTCAGGGAGGAAATCTCTGAATTTACTGTAGCAGGCGGCCTTGAATTTTCATATTACAATGCTTTCTTTTTACGGACTGGCTATTTCTATGAAGACCCCAGCAAAGGCAACCGGCAGCATTTTGCGGCGGGCCTTGGGTTCAACATTAACCCGGTAAGGATAGACATGAGCTACATCTTCCCAACTTCAGAAAGATTTGTCATGAAAAATACCATGCATTTTACACTCAGCTTCACGCCTGGTGGAATGTAGTTATCAAAATATTAACCTAACTCTTATACCATAAAATCTCAAAGGTGATGAAATCAATTAAATCTTTATTAACCCTGTTTATCGCACTCCTGACCTGCCAGCTGGCTTTTGGTCAAAGTGGCTTTTCCGGTATCAACTACCAGGGGGTTGCCAGAAACACTAACGGAACTGTTTTATCCAACCAGGCCATCAAGGTCAAGATCTCCATATTGGGCGGTGCCAACAATGGCCCTGTTCAATATATGGAAGAACATTCGCTGAACACCAATGCTTTAGGTTTATTTACCTTGCAGATTGGTAAAGGCACTCCAGGCAGCGGTACGTTTGCCGCTATCCCCTGGCAAAATGTAAACCAGTATGCAAAAGTAGAAATCGCCCTTGGTGGTGGTGCCTATACAGCATTGGGCAGTACGCAACTGATGAGCGTTCCTTTTGCGCTGTACGCAGCTTCAGGTAATCCTGGTCCGCAAGGCCCTGCTGGTCCTCAGGGAACCCAGGGTATACAAGGTGTTCAGGGCCCTCCGGGGGTATTGAATGGACCGGCTGGAGGGGATTTAGGAGGAAACTATCCGAATCCGACAATAGGCGATAATAAAGTAGTGACCGCAAAAATTGCGGATGGTTCGGTAACTCTGCCAAAACTGGCTCCAGGTGTGATCCCTGCTGCTTTGCCTCCAAACGGCGCTGCAGGCGGCGACCTTTCGGGCAGCTATCCTGATCCGCTTATTGGTGACAATAAAGTGATAACCGCTAAAGTTGCGGATGGTGCAATTACCTTACCTAAACTTGCACCCGGCATCATTCCAACTACACTGCCTCCAAATGGCGCCGCAGGCGGCGACCTTTCAGGCAATTATCCTAATCCAGTGGTTGCCCAACTGCAATCCAAACCCGTGACTGCAGCGGCACCGGCACTAAACGATATCCTGAAATTTAACGGTGTGGCATGGGCGCCTTCTCCTATCGGTGGTGGCGGAGCATTTGTTTTGCCATTTGCTGCTACAGAAAATAATGCATCGACATTATTCTCGCTCACAAATGATGGTGACGGAACTTCTCTGGAAGGTATAAATAATACAACCACTTCCAGCATCGCTGCTTTAAGAGGAATAGTCTCTTCAGTCAGTCCCGGCGGTTTTTCTTCTGCTGTCAGAGGTATTAACAATGGCACAGGAGGATTGGGGATTGGTGTCTGGGGTTCTCAGTCGGGAAGTGGCTGGGGAGTTTATGGTGTAACGCCAACTGGTCTTGGGGTATATGGCAATTCTTCCGGCGCCGGTACCGGGGTATATGCAAACAGTAATACAGGTACAGGTTTAAGCGCAACAAGTAATAGTGGTATCGCTGCCAGCGTTAGTATATTCAATAATGCGAATACGAATACCGCATTAACAGTCAGTACGCTGGGAAACGGCGCCGGTGTAGCTGTGACTACTGCAGTTGGCACTGCTGTCGACGCTGGAAGCAGCGGAAGTCACGGGGTCAGAGGCTCAACAGCGGTACAAAGCGGCGCAGGAGTAATCGGCTACAATAATGGAGCAGGAGAAGCCGTTGTGGGTCTTACCACCAGTGATATTGCCGGGGCGGTTGTTGGCCGCAACGATGGTGGTGGTTATGGAGTCAGAGGTTTTGTTGCTACAAATACTACCGGAACGGGTATAGGTGTATTCGGACAAGTTGGTGTAAGCGGAAGTACCGGACGTGCGGGACGTTTCCAAAATAACAATGCGACCAACACACAGGGTAATACATTCGAAGTAGAAACGAACAGCAATGGAAATATTCCTGATAACACACAGGGTAACGCCGGGTCCTTCCTGGTTAACAATACAAATAGTGTATCCGCCGCTGTACGGGGTCAGGTAAACACTATTTTTGGCAACTTCGGTGCAGCAGGTATCTTTGGTGTTGCTTCAGGTACCGGTGGTTTTGCAGGACTTTTCCATGCCTCCAATGCTGCAGGTAATGGCAGGGCACTTGTTGCAATTGCCGATGGTAATGGTACTGCCATCACTGCCAATGCAGAAAAACTGGGCAACGGTGTGGAAACTAGCATCAATGGCACAGGTACCGCCCTCTATGCCTGGGTGCCTAATTTTTCCGACGGCCGGGCCGGACGATTTGAGATCTTTAATGAAGACAATGAGAATGAGGTAATTTCAGTTAGAACTGTTGGTAATGGTACAGCAGGTGATTTCAAAGTGGATAGAGTAACAGGTACTTCACCTGCCGTAAGAGGAGAGGTAAATTCCCAGTTTGCTAATTTTGGAACTGCGGGTATTTATGGCATATCATCAGGTACAGGTGGTTTTGCAGGCTTGTTTCATGCCTCCAACCCTGCCGGCAATGGCCCTGCGCTTATTGCAATAGCCGATGGTAATGGCAACGGGGTTACCGCTAATGCTTCGAATCTAGGTGACGGAGTAGAAACAACCGCAGATGGAAGCGGTAACGCGCTCTTTGCATGGACCCCAAATTTCAGTAACGGCAGGGCAGCGAGACTTGTTAACTTCAATGATGGAAATACCAACCCGGTACTCACAGTGGAGCAACATAGCAATGGTAATATAGCGTTGTTCAAAAGCGGAAATCCCGGTACTGTTAACGTTGCCAGGATAAATTCAGCTGGCCGCGGCTTCTTTAATGGCGGCACACAGGTAGGCGGTGCTGACCTTGCAGAATCTTTTGAAGTTACCGGATTTGCAGCTGCCTATGAGCCTGGAGATATTTTGGTCATATCTACTACAAAAGACAGAGTGGTCGAAAAATCCAGCAAACCATATTCTACACTTGTTGCGGGTGTATATGCCACAAGACCTGGAGTGCTGTTGACAGAAGAGCACATCGATGCTGATTTAAGCGCACAGGTACCAATGGGCGTGATTGGCGTAATCCCTACCAAGGTATGTCTGGAAGGCGGCGCTATTTCAAGAGGTGATCTTCTGGTCACTTCATCTACTCCGGGAGTAGCAATGAAAGCAGATCCGGATAAAGTAAAAATTGGACAAGTGCTGGGTAAAGCACTCGAACCATTTGATGCACAAGGTATCAGCAAAATAAAAGTATTGGTCAGTGTTAAATAATCAGCATAAAAACAAGGATATGAAAACCATCAATAAAATTAATTGCATCGTAATGATTGGCGCTGGTCTGCTGATCAGTTCAGCCGCACAGGCACAGGATAAATATAAAACCAATGAGAGTGTTGGAAAACAATTGACAGAAAACTCAGTGCCTGGATTAAAATACGGACCTGAATCCCAGCAAAGACAAGCAAAAAAAGCGGTCGACCCAAAACAAGAGACAAAGGGAAATATCAGGGATATTATATTTAAGGGCGGCGTTCCCTCCCCAACACCGCAAACATCAAAAACAAGTCAGGCAGCTTTAAGCAAATCAGCACCGTCGAAACTGCCAAGTGATGTTAAACCTGAAAAGGAAGAAAAGAAAGAAGTTGTGGTTCCAAAACCGCCTTCACAGGGAGACGAAAAGAAAACAAATTAATAAAATTGAATAATTCAATTCTTTACAATGGTTAGTTTAACCTGGTTAGCATGAGCTGGCCAGGTTTTTTGCTATTAACCTTTTACTATTTATTTTATTTTTTTACCTTCATAAAAAAATTGAAACATGGAACATCATCAATCGCCTGAAGGTTTTCAAACTCTTGTAGGACTTTTAACTGTAGTATTAATCGTAGCAGTAACTGCTTTCTACCTGTCGTTTATGAAAAAACGCAAATCAGAAGACTCAGGTCATCACTAGAATATTTCCTTCGGCTTTATATTAAGCTCAAAATGAAACTGTCATTTGGCATTAAATCAATGCGTTCAACTGGCGGTTTTTCATTTTAAGCCCCATTCCGGTTTTAACGAATATATCAAAACCTTTACGCTGCTTAATAGCCCTGATGCCTTCGTATCCGGCTGGCGTACTCCTGATCTTGTTGAGCAGATAAGTATCATCTTTTTGAAGATCGTCTACATTCAGTTCATTTCTTTGCAGTCCGGACTTAATCAACTCGGTTAATATTCTATTGGCATATACATGCAATGGCAAGTTAAAAACCTCATTGATCAGTCGTGCATACAGTGCATTGATCCACTCTGCATTTTCCGGATCACTAATAACTATCAGATCATCCTGGATCAAAAGTTGTTTTATAAATTCTTTAATTTCAGCTATGGTCACCAGGCCGGCATAATATGAATCTCTAAGTGTATAATCCAGCCGATCTGCGCAAAGCCCCGGCATAGACTGTTCAAGGAGCTTAAAGTCGCCATTAATGACCTGATCTATTTGGTATCCATGCCAGGATAGAATTTCTGGAATGTCTGATGATAGCAATACCTTTTCAAAAATCTGCTCATGATAATCTTCCTCAGCATTATTAAATACGTAATCTCCGACATGAGAAAATGCGGTATGAGATATATCATGAAGTAATCCAGCAATTTGTTCCAGCTCAGAACCTCCCAGTTTCCTGATCAGGAGCATTACCCCTATTGAATGTTCCAGCCTGCTGTGGTTAATATCAGGATTGACCAAAAAAATTGCGCCGCTTTGATGAATACGGCTTAATCTTTTTAAAGATGCTGAATTTAATAAATCTTCAAATACACCAGGCAACTCGATTTTGCCAAAAAATATATCATTTATAGTGATCATAACATTAGTATTTCACTACAATATTACTAATATTTTTAGTTATATTCAAGACATAAAGCAAATATTTTTAGCATTATTTTCATTTTTTTTTTACAGACTGATATACTAACTATATTAGCCATTGGTTAATTAAATGATTTGTTGATCAGAAAAATAATACATATTGATATGGATGCATTTTATGCGTCTGTCGAGCAGCGGGACTTCCCAGAATACAGGGGAAAGCCAATTGCGGTCGGGGGTTCTCCCGATGGCCGGGGCGTGGTAGCAGCCGCCAGCTATGAAGCACGCAAGTTTGGCGTAAAATCTGCTATGCCTTCAAGACAGGCACTTCAGTTGTGCCCGGAACTTATTTTTGTAAGACCCAGGTTCGATGCGTACAAAGCGGTATCTGCCAAGATCAGGGAGATTTTTGGGAGATACACTGACCTTATAGAACCCCTTTCTTTGGATGAGGCTTATCTTGATGTATCTGCAGATAAATTAAATATCGGATCTGCACTGGCAATAGCAGGTCAGATTAAACAAGCCATTAAAGACGAACTGAACCTGACTGCTTCAGCGGGCGTTTCTTCCAGTAAGTTTGTGGCTAAAATTGCTTCCGACATCAATAAGCCTGACGGTCTGACTTTTATAGGCCCCTCCAAAATTGAGGCTTTTATGGAACGGCTGCCTGTAGAACGATTTTTTGGCGTTGGCAAGGTCACTGCAAAAAAAATGAAAAGCATGAACCTGCATATGGGTGCTGATCTGAAAAAGCTCTCCGAGCAGGAGCTCATGAAACATTTCGGAAAATCAGGCAAATTTTATTATTCAATAGTCAGGGGAATAGATGAGCGCGAGGTACAGTCCGAAAGGGTCACGAAATCACTGGCTGTTGAAGACACCTTTGAACATGACCTGATCACCATTGAAGAAATGCATACTGAACTCCATAAACTTGCCGACAAGATTTGCCTGCGGCTGCGAAGGAACCAGTTAATGGGCAGAACTGTGACCTTAAAGTTGAAATATCATGATTTCAAACAGATTACAAGGAACCAGTCTTTCCATGATCCTACCTCAGATTACACAATCATTATGGATGCGGTAAAGCATTTGCTTGAAAATGTAGATCTGGAAGACAAAAAGGTTCGTTTGCTGGGAATATCTCTTTCTAATTTTGGGCCCTTACCCCCGCCTCTTAGGCCCGGTGATCCTTACCAGCTGGAATTATTTGATTGAATTTATCACTATACTATTTCGGGCATCGAGATTTTATTTTAATCTAAACAAAAAATAACATGAGTTTGTTAATTTATTAAATAAAAAAATCATATTATGAAAACTCTTACTTTAACTCTTATGCTTGGTGTCACAGTGTTGTTTGGAGCAAACGCACAGATACAAAAGGGAAATGTGATGATGGGTGCTAACATTTCCGATATTCAGTTTGGTCTGGATAAACCCAATGTTTTCAGTTTGTCGATAAATCCTAAAGCAGCCTGGTTTGTACAGGACGGACTTGCACTCGGCGGTGATGTTTCATTTGGTTTAGCAACGGCTAAGAACTCAGGAACTGATATTACTTATGGCGTGGGTGCTTTAGGTCGTTACTATGGATCAACCGGTGCTGATGAGGTGGTCAAAAATTCCAGATTTTTTGGTGAAGCCACTGTTGGCGTATCTGGTGTAAATCCTTCCGAAGGAGGAAATACAAATGGTCTTGGATTTAGTTTTGGCCCTGGTTTTACCTATTTCGTCACCCCGTCAATTGGACTGGAAGGCTTGCTGAAATACAATGGAGTTGTCGGTTTTGGAAGCAGTGCATATGCACACAAGCTTTCTTTGGGTGTTGGGTTTCAAATTTACCTGCCCGGCAAAAGTACCGCCAGAAAAGTGGGGAGAGATATGCAGTAAATTTATTCAATAATTTAAAACAAGGCTGTTCATAATGTGTTTCATAGGAACAACTTAAAATCATAAGGCTATGAATAATCATGATGAAAAACAAGTTGGCTCTAACCTCACCGGTGCAGCAATACCCGGAAAACCAGGGCATCAGCGAGACATTCCGATACCGGTCGATCCAACCATAGAGATTGAGCATGAAGATAAGGAAGATGATCGACCGGTAAAGCACATAGAAAATACCGATGCATTGTTAGGAGATGTACATCCGGCAGACGGCAGTGAAAATTCTCAGGAAGAAGCTAACGTAAAAAAAGAGAATGGAACATAATAATGTGGCTATCATCCTGCGTATTTTCTCAGTTGATAGCCATGGCAGTAAGCCTTATTTTTGAATTACTATTTATCTAACACTAAGTCTAGTAATCATGTATCTCAAAAAGATTAATAAATCGTCGGTAAGGCAATTCGCCTACGGACTGTTAAAGTTCCTCGCCTTTGCCCTTTTCATTTTCTGTTTTTATCAGGCTTGCAAAATCACAACTCCTTAATTCCCAGATTACTTATCAGGTTTTAAAAAGTTCCATGATAGCTTGGAACGTGAATGCTTTTGCTCTTCGACAAGGAATTTAGCAATCTGGTTTAATTGTGATTCATATTCACTAACAGTTCTGTCTCCAAGTGCTACAAGCTTTTCAATATTAGAAGCGCTTGCTGCATCCAGACCCTCCTTAATACTTTCTAAACTGGTGGGTTCTATCCGCACATAGTTTTTTTCCTTGCCAACAGAGCTAAAAAGCTGATGCAGGAAGAAGTCACTCGTTTCTGCAACACCACTCATCATAATGTCTATCAGGGCCGGAACGATAGCCATCGCACTGCTCTTTTTGAAATGTTCATAGTCATAAGATCTGCGGGATCTTCCAGTCCCCAAAGAGAAGAGATAGATGTCATTAATTCGCGTTTGATTGAATGCCTTTGTCACTTCAATAAGGCCGCTCAGCGCCGGATTGGTTGCAAATACGCCTCCATCTAGTAAAGGATACCTGACGTTGGCCAGGGAATGAATTTCAGCAACGCTAAAATAGGTGGGCGCGGCAGAAGTGGCCCGGCAAACATCCTTTAAATAAAAATCACGTATGTCACCCCTGGCAATGGCGTTTTGTTGTCTGAAAAAATGGGTCTTTCGAAGTTCGATGTTGTAAGCGCTGATGATACATGGCTTTATCAATTGACTGAGCCTGGTCTCGCCAAAGTATTTTTCCAATACTCCCTCAAAGACTGCACTGTTGTAGCGCTCACCGGCCAATCCAAATTTAGCCCTTAATCTTTTAAAGAAACCCATTTTGAAGATTTCGTTTCCGTGTTCAAGGTACAAGTCTAAGGCAGCTTTGGCTGAAAACCTCGGGCGCGTTGGATGATCTTCGGAGGGGCACAACAAGAGACAGGTGAGAATACCACCCGTACTTGTTCCCGCAAAGAAATCAAAATAATCGACAATTGCAGCGTCAGGGTTTTTACTTTCTTTTTTAAGTTTTTCTTCCAGTGCCACAAGAAACATTCCCGGAATGATCCCCCTTATGCCACCACCATCAATAGAAAGTATCTTTTTCATAAACGCAATATCGGCTTCTGGTAAATATAAATGGTTTTTTATTGAAAATAAAAAACTGCGTATTTACGCAGTTGACGGCTATACTTTATACAGGTACTTTTACTTCAAGACTTTTACATCTGCCTAAGTTCATGTTAAAGTTATAACCCGGATCAATTTAGTACTTTGTTTCCGGGTTTGATTAAAAAGGTTAGAATTCACAATATCGCAACGCTCTGCAAAAACAAACAAAAGCCGGAGTAATTCGGCTTTGTTTTTTTATCTTCTATTTCCAAGTAGTCTTACTTTAAAAGGATAGGGCCTTACAGAAAATCTTCCCTGTGCGGTGTAAATGAATCGATTAAAGTCCCCGGTTCCAGGCAAACGCAACCGTGGATGACATACGGTGGTACATAATAGCCGTCCCCCTGTTTGATGGTATGAACCTCTTCACCAATGGTCATTTCAAACACACCGCTGGCCACATAGGTAACCTGGCTATGATGATGTTCATGGAGGTCCCCTACAGCATCCTTTTCAAACTTTGCCTTGACAAGCATAATCCTTTCATCGTATCCAAAAACCTGTCTTTGTATGCCATTTCCCAGATCTTCCCATTCAATTTCACGCTCTTTTTGAAACAGATGACTTTGTAACATAGCTATTTGCTTTAGATTAGAATAGATACGGCCAAAGATAGTGAATTTTACAAACCAGGCCGGCATCCACCGGCCTTGATTTATATATTAACTACCTAAATTGTTTTCTATTTTTTATTGAACGCGTCCAATCCGCTTTGCAGGTAGGCGGCATATTCTTTAGCATCGAATACCGCACCCTGTGGTTTTACCAGCGGAACCAGGTCATGTCCGGTGAGCACATAAAAAGGCTGCGAGTTTGAGTTATATTTGCTTGCCTGGAAATCACTGTTCCAATAACCAAGGTCATCT